>JAABUL010002023.1_pt1 | contig 35457 bp, 1 predicted proteins | sample 5559151 | NCBI WGS metagenome assembly JAABUL01 (sample SAMN10711876, study PRJNA513368) | rock metagenome | isolation source: Antarctica rocks | place: Antarctica: Victoria Land, Pudding Butte sud | reverse complement strand
CAATAAGAATTATTTTAATTATTTTAATATATTATTTAATAATTTATTAATAATTTATTAAATTTAAATTATAAATTTAAATATTATATAAATATTATATAAATATTATATTAATATATCTTATAAAAGTCTTATTAATATAAATTTAGAATATAATTAATATATTAATAAACTTAAAAAATATAATTAAATATTTAAAGTAAATATAATAAATATAAAATATAATCTTTTATTTATTATCTTCTTTAATATAAATCTTATAATAAATATCTTTAAGATTTAATTTTATAAAGATTTTAAAATATTTAAATAATTTAATATATTAATAATTAAAGGTAATAAATATCTATTTTTTAGAATTATTATATTTAAATTTTTAGAATTTTTCTATAAATATAACTTATTATCCTTCTTTAATATAAAGAAGATAAATAGTTTAATTAAAGAAATAAAATAATAAATAAAGCCTTTTTAAAGAGAATCCTTAAGATAATATTATAATTTTATTAACTTAATTTAAAATAAGTTATAAAGAGGCTTATAAGATAACTCTTTCTTTTTTATAAAATTAATAATATAATTATCTTCTTTAAATATAGATAGGATATTTATTATATTATTAAATAAAATATTAATAAAGCTTTAAAACTCTTTAAGAATTTTAAAGCTATTATTAATATATTTACTTAATATTATTTTAATATAAATAATAATAAATATAGTTAATTCTTACTTAATATTTTAAATAAATAATTAAGGCTTTATTAATTTATTATAAAAAAAAGTATTACAATCCTTTTTAACTAATTATTTATTAATTAATAGTATAATTAATAAATTTTATAAATATATAAATTATATTTATATTTATATTTATATTTATATTTATATTTATAATAAAATAATATTATAAGGTTTTATATTCTATTAAATTATAGATTTAAATTAAATTAAATTTAAATAAGATTTAAAGTTTAAAACTATTTTTATTTAATATTAATTATTTTAAAGATTTATTTATTCCTTTATTATAATAAAAGATATTATTTTTATTAATTAAATTCTTTACTTTACTTTTAAGGTAATTATAAGATTTAATCTTTTTTTATTAATATTATATTAATAAAATTTATATAAATTTATAATATATTATAATTAAAGTAATTAAACTAAATATGTTTTATTTTATTTTAATATTAATAACTTTTTATTTTAATTTATTTCCTTTAAATTATAATTATTTATTAATATTAATATTTAAGCCTTTAAATTTAAAATATAATCTTTTAAAAGTTTTTTGTTATTTTATAATTTTAAATTAAAATTATTTAAAGATTTTCTTTATAAGTTTAAATTATTATTATAATAATTATATTTTATTATAATTTTAAATATAATAATTTAAATAAAGATTTTTTTATATCTTTTAAAAATATTTTTTATATTTTAAATCTTATTTTTTAACTTTACTTTAAATTTTATAAAAAAAAACTAGGCTTTATATTTTTTATTCAAAAATAATAAATTAGATTCTAATTATTTTAAATAAGATTTAAAATTTAAAATCTTTTAATTAAATTGTTAATATATTACCTCTTATATTTTATAAATAAGGAGATAATAGTTAATTAAATTTAAAATTATTTTATTAAAATTATTAATTTATTTATAAGAATATTATTATATTTTAAGATTATCCTTTAAGAAGTTTATATAATAAGTTATATAAGACTTTAATATAATAAAATATTTAATAAATTTAACTTTAATTTCATAAAATTAATAAATCTATTTCTTTTTAAAAGTATTATTATAAATATATATCTTTTCTAGATAAAGTATATATATATATATATATATTAATATTAATAAGATAATAATTATATTTATTATTAAGACTTTAATAGCTTAAGTATTTTAGAGTTAATTAATATAAGTTATTAAAGTAGCTAATTTATCCTTTTCTTTTAAGTATTAATTTTCTCTTTTAATATTAATAAAGAGCCTTTAATATTTAATATTAATATTTAGGATAATTATATTAAATTATAATATATTGCTTTAATAGCGCCTATTATCGATATTATCTTCAAAGATTTCTTTTATTATATTAAGATTTATATATAAATTAGGAGGAGAAGCTAATATTTTATCTATAAAAATATTTAACCTACTTAAAATACTTATAATTAGTTCTAGTAGGTTTAATAGAAATAACTTATATTACTCTTAAGGGATTTTAGTATAAAATAAGTTACTTTTAATAGCTTAAATACTTAGGAGTTAATAACTTACTTAAACTAACTTAGGATTTTTAGACTTTAATAAATTTTTAATAAATTTACTTATCTTTAATAGGAGGAAGGATTATAAATATATTATATTAATATATTTTTAGTATAAACTCTATTCTTAGATTTATTAATAAATAAGTAAGCTAAAGAGGTTTCTAGCTCCTCCCTTAAGAAATAGCTTAGCCTAAGCCTAAAATTTTAAAAAACCTTAAATTAAAAACTATTAATTTAGTATATATATATAATTTTTTTTTTTTAGATTTTTAATTTACTAATACCTACTTAGGATAGCTAATATAACTTATATAACTTATAAGTTACCTCTCTTACTCTAAGTAGGTTTAAAATTTACTAATATATAATAATTTTATACCTTTTCCTTAAGAAAGGTAGAGAGATTAATATTATAAGGCTAGGTACTACTAGCTTTAAGCTAGTAGCTTAGAAATATAAAAGATATAGAGTTAGGTAATAGGACTTAATATAGGCTATAATATATTAATATCTTAGATAGTATATATATTAAAACTAATCTCTAAGGAACTTAGGAAAATATAGGGGAGTATTTAGATAATATATATCTACTAAGATATAGCCTAATATTATATTAATATTATCCTGTATTTATAAGGAAGGTCTATTAAGTAGGTTATATAGTAGCATATAAAGTATATATATACTATAATCTAATATTAAGATCCTTATAAATATATTTATATAAATAAAAGGTTAATTTAATAAAATTATAAATATTAATATTAAGGTATATATCATATTTCTTAAATAGGTATAAATTATAAAGGATAACCTATTAATTATTAATATTAATAATAAGAAGGAGTAGTTTAAATAAATATTTATAAAAAGGATAATTTCTATTAAGTATAAAGGAGGTTTCTTTATAAAATCTTTTTAAAAGGCCTTATTATAATACTTATTCTCTTTATTATAATATATATTATTAAGCTAGCTAGTATAATAATTATAAATAATATATTATATAATATAATTATATAATAGTTTATTATTTATTACTAATAATATATAAGCTTAAATAATATTATTAATATCTTAAATAATACCTACTTAATCCTCTTTTATATAATTAATAAGATATAGGTATAAGGAAGATTATACTTTTAAAAACTAATAATAAAGTAATAAGTAATATTAATATTAAGTATATATTAATAAAAGAGGTTTTTTATAAGCTTATTAAGTTTTTACTTAAAAATATATGTAATTAATTTATAATAATACTCTTATATCTAAGTATTTATTAATAAGTTAAGGATATTAAACTACTTTAAGTTATATATAAAGGTTATAAAGTATTTAAGTTTACCTCTTTTATATATAATTATTATAATATCTTATATCTTTACTTTTATATATTATAAATTACTTAGTATTATTACTAGGAGTATTATTACCTTAAAATTATTATTAAGAGATATCTTAAGGTTAATAGTTAGTTTATTTATAAGTACTAAGTAGTAATTAGCTTTAATAATTTAATAATTCTATTAATATTAATTAAGATCATTTAACTTAATAATTAAATAGATATCCTATATATATAATATAATAAAAAAACGCTATATATCTAGATTATAATTAGTAAATAATATATAATTAAAGTTAGATTAACTTAGGCTAAGTTAAACTTAAATATATAAAAAGGTTTTAAGAGTCTTAATTATATCTATTTTATATTAATTAGGCTAACTTAGGTCAACTTAAGTTAAAAACTATAAAAAGAGAATTTAAGAGTCTTACTTATATCTATTTAATATTAGATTAATACTTTATTAATTATTTAAACCTATTATATCCTTAGGATATATATTAATAAGTAGTTATCTAACCTTCCTCTTATTTAAGATTATAATCATTATCCTATTTTAAATTATTATTAAAGGAAATTATATTATAATATATATAATAAATAATTACTAGTAGATAATTAAATCGCTAATAATATATAATTATATTATAATTACTTATTAGTTAGGAATAATAAAGGATATTATAATAGTATATAAGATAGATATTAATCTAATATTAATATAAGATCTTTATCCTTAACTTATATATAATTATTATATATAGACTAACCGTATTAAGTTAGTACTTTAAACTTAAGTTAGATATATTAGTAATTCAGGGATAGTAGCCCTTATAGCTAGGGGCTACTAGGGGCGCTCAGGATTATTAAGTATAAGTACTAGCTCTTAGATACTAGGAGCGTAGTTTAGTAATATTATATTATAAGGTATACTATTAATAACTTTTATTATATATATATATATATATATATATATATAATTATCTTTATAAATATTAATTATATTAATATTAATATTACCTTTATATATTATCCTTCTATTATTAATATTAAGCTTTATAAATTTTAGGTTAATGGTAATAGTATCTTTATATTAATAATATTAATAATTTATATATATAATATTATAATAAACTACTCTTTAATAAATACTTAATTTAATAAATTATTTATATAATTATAAAGATTTATAATTATAATTATTATTAAGTCTTAACTTAATCTTCTTATTTAATTATACGTATTTTAAGAACTTTTAATACTTTATATTAATTTTTATAATAATTTTTAATAACCTAAGTTAATAATATTATATAAGATTATTATTCTTCTTAATCCCTAGCTTCTTTATTTAATTAATATATATAAGGCCTAATTTTATCTTTTATTACTTTATTACTCTATTAATTTTAATAAGGTACTTATTATTTATTACCTCTAACTTAAATAGGCTTATATTAATATTAGTAGGATCCTAAGTAACTTATTTATTATATAATAGTTAATATATAATTAATATATAACTTAAGGAATATAAATATCTTTATTATTTATTATATCTATCTATTTTATAATTATAAGTATTTATAAAGGTTAATTATAAGTAGAATCTATTAATATAATTAATTATTATAATTTAATTAAGGTTATACCTTATTATATATAACTTCTTCTTAATCCTACTCTTATTTCTCTTTCTTTCATTATTCTTTTACCTACTTTTTAATTAATTAAGGTAGGGGAGATATTAAACTTAAATAAAGAAAGGTAGCTTAATATAAATTAACTTAAATTAATTTAAGCTTAAATATTATTAATTAATATTTAATTAACGTTATTTAATATTCTTTTTATCCTTTAATATTAGCTTTAATACTCTTATTAATATATTTTATAATAAAGTACTATTTAATAGAGCCTATTACTTATTATTAATTTATATTTAATTTTAATAATATATTAATTTTCCTTTTAAACTAACTTTGATTTATTAATTAAAGGCCCCTTTTTATTTCTATTATTTAAAGTATTATTTAAGTTATAATATTATTCTTATAATAATTAATTAAGGTTTAACTTATAATTTAAATTATTAAGGTTATTAAATAAATCTTTAAATATAAAATTTATAATTTCCTTATTATTATAATCTTCCTTTATACCTAAAATTTAGATAATAATTGTATATAATATAATCTTAATTAACTCTTATTTATCTATCCTTTAATAATATTATCTATCCTTAATTTATTTAAAGGATTTTAAAGACTCTATTAATATAACTTTCAAAATTTAAATTTAAAGATTTATACTCTTAATAATATAATCCTTAAACTTTATTATTTATTATTTATTATATTAATATTCCTTTATTATATATTCGTTTATTATTATTATTAAAATTATTAATTCTAATATTAAAGGATTAAATATATATTTTATTAATTTATTATTTCCTAGGTTTTTATAATTATTAAAGAAAACCTTTAATAGCTTTAATTAAGATTAAGTTAATAAAAGTCTTAAATTTAATTTAAAAACTTATATTATAAATATTAATATTTAAAAAAGTTTTCCCTTATAAGAGTATCTTTCATCGGCAATTCGGGAACCCGGCCCTGGCGGCTCTAGCAGCCCGTGGGGAGAGACTTGTGCTCAGACTAGCTCGTACTAGCCCTAATAGGAAATTTATAAATATTAAGTTATATACTACTAATTAAATAGTTAAATAGCCCAAGTTTAAAGTTTAAGCTAAAACAAACTAAAACTCGCTAAGATACTAGCTCCCGAAGTCAAAAGCTTTTTTTTCTCGATTTAATTTTTTTGGACTTCGGGCGCTAGTATCTCAGCGAGTTTTAGTTTATTTTAGCTTAAACTTTAAATCTGGGCTATTTAACTATTTAATTAGTAATATATAACTTAATATCTTTAAGTTTCCTATTAGGGCTAGTACGAGCTGGTCTAAGCATAAGTCTCTCCCCACGGGCTGCTGGAGCTGCCAGGGCTAGTTTCCCGAATTGCTGATGTTATATACTTATTATAATTATTAATAAAGGTATAATAGTTTTATATAATATCTTAAGCCTTCTATATTATATAATTATATATTTTATTAATAATATTATATATTTAACTTATAATAAGTATATTAATTTAATTTTTAAGGTAGTAGATATTTACTTTTCTTATCTCTTATAGTATTAATATCTTATTAATATTATAATTATATTATTCTTTTACCTTTTTAAAATAATTTATAATCTTTATTTAAATCTTTTTAATTAACTTATTTAATTATATCTTTTATTATATATTAACTTATAATTTATATCCTTTATTATAAACGCTTATAATTATTATTATTTAAATATATAAAATTATATTTATTATAATTACTTTATACCTTAAAGTTAAAACCTATTTAAAGTATTAAGATATTTAATCTTAAAGGTATTAACCCTTATATAATAAATTATTATAATTAGGTATTTATAAGAGATAGGAGGATATTAATAATAAGGGATTTCTTCTAAAGCCTTTGAAATAATTTAAATTTAATATAAATATACTCCCTTATAATTATAAAAGTAATTAAGGAGAGTAAGGTTTATATATCTTTTTTTAATATTCTTATTATTAAATAAAACAATTAATAAGGATTAAGATATTAATAAATACCTTATAAAATTATAAGTTTATAATATATTATAATATATATTTATAATTATAATATACCTAGGTTTTTATTATTAATAATAGCTTAAGTTCTTTAATACTTTACTCTTATTCTTAAAGGCTTTAAATAATTAGAAATTATATTATTTAAGGAAAATTTATCTTAAAATAATTATATATTAATTAGTTATATATATAGTTTATCTAAATTAAAGAGGAATATTATATATTTTAAATAAGGGGCCTTTTAATTATTTAAGGAAGGGATTATATTTATATATATAAGAATAATATATAAATAATAATAATTATGTTAATAAGAGATAATTATAAAAAATAAAAAATAAAAAATAAAAAATAAAAAATAAAAAATAAAAAATAAAAAATAAAAAATAAAGAATAAAGAATAAAAAATAAAAAATAAAGAATAAAAAATAAAAAATAAAGAATAAAGAATAAAAAATAAAAAATAAAGAATAAAGAATAAAAAATAAAAAATAAAAAACAAAGAATAAAGAATAAAAAATAAAGAATAAAGAATAAAGAATAAAAAATAAAGAATAAAGAATAAAGAATAAAAAATAAAAAATAAAGAATAAAGAATAAAGAATAAAGAATAAAAAATAAAAAATAAAAAATAAAAAATAAAAGATAAGAGATAAGAGATAAGAATTAAAATAAAAATAAATTAATTTTACTAATATATTATTATATATATTAGTCCTCTTTTTAATATTTATATTTAATATTAATATTAATATTATTTTATTAATTTATATAAGGAAGAAGTATCTTATAAAAATTAATCTTAATTTTTAAAATTTAAAATTTATTAATATTAAAATTTATCTAATTTATAATAATAAAGTAATATATAAGTTATATTATATCCTAAATAATAAAATATAAATAGAGGTAAATATTATTATTAAAAGGTTAAATAATATCTTTATTAATAATAATATATAATATTAGGTTATTATTCTTATTAAAGGTAAGATTGTTTAAGGGGGGGAAGTAAATATAATAATACTTCTTAATTATAATAATGATAATTTTAAATTATAAAAAAGATTAATACATATTTAAAAATTAATTGATTAATATAAATATATTATATAAGAAGGATCTTTATTATTAAACTTATTAAAGATAAATTTTATATTTATAATTTTATATTTTAAAGTATTAATATATTATACTTTAGAGATACTATCTTAGAAATACTAAATATACTTAAATAATTAATTATAATTAATATTCTTACTCTATTAATTTATAATAGGTAAAAGTATCTTATAAATATTAATATTAATAATTTTTTTAATATAAGAAATATTAAATTAGATAATTATATTATAATATAAATTAATTTTATTAAATATTATAATTATAATAATTATAAATACTTACTTAAGACCTAATATTATATAAGAGATACTAACTCTAATAATCTTAATAAGAATATTAAAGTATAATATCCTTTAAATAATATTAATTAATATTTACTTAATTAATAAAGTTATAGATTTATTACTAATAAATCCTTTCAACTTAAAATTCTTTTAAATAGCTAATTACCTTATACTTTAATTACTTAATATTAAGTTAAATAAGATACCCTTTAAGATATAATATAAGTATAAATTAAAGCTCTCTTACTTATAAATAATTAACTTTATAACTTATACCTTATATTAAATTTAAAAGAAATTAGAAGATAAGAGTAATAAGTATTACTTATTAAAATATAAAGGGGATTATATCTTTTACTTATAAAACCTTATAAAGAGGTAGGTTATTTAAGCTAATAATATTCATATTTAAGAGAAGTACCCTTAATATATTAATACTAAATAAGATATAGAAATTACTTTAATTTAAATTTATAAATATTTATAAATATTTATTTTAAGGGAGAATAATAAGAAGTAGGATATTTATATATAAGATATTAACCTTATAACCTCTATTATAAACCTAGCTTTATAATTAAGTATTAAAGAATATATAATTACTTTAATAATATAAGATTATCTTAAGTTAGATATACCTAATTTATATAACTTTTTATTAAATCCTTTAAGTATAATAGCCCTTATACTTTTAATTAATATAAATAAACTTAAGCTATTTAAATTAAAGACCTATTAATAAGTAATAAAAGATAGATATAACATTTAATAAGACTTAAATATAAATAATAAAGTTAAATCCTTATAAGAAAATAATATATAAAAAGTAGTCTTATTACCCTTAGATAAGTATATATTAAGATGTGAATAGGTTTATACCTTAAAATATAGTTCCTAAGGCGAAATTATATAATATAAGATATACTAAGTTATGTAAAGATTTAAATAATATAAAGGTATTAATTATAATAAAACTTCTACCTTAATAATTAAACTTATAAGTTATAAAGCTATCTTTATATTAATAACTATTATAAATTAAGACCTTAAATAAATAAATATTAAAATAGCCTTCCTTTATAATAATATAAATAAAGAGATTTATATTAAATAACTTATAAGTTATAAGGAAGGTAAGGGAGTTTACTACCTCCTTAAGGTACTTTATAAACTTAAATAATTAATATAAGTATAATATTATACCTTTATTAGCTTTATAAAAGATTTAGGCTTAATACCTCTATTTATTAATTTAAGTATATTTATTAAACTTAAGAAGGGGATATTAATAGCCTTATATATAGATAATATTTTAATTATAAGATTAAGTAAGGAAGCTATTTAATATATTAAAGATATCCTAAATAGTAAATTTAAGATAATAGATTTAAGATTATATATATACTACCTTAATATAATAATTACTCAGAATTAATAATAGTAAATATTATATTTAGGTTAAGCTATATTTATTAAGAAGGTATTATAGGACTTTAATATATAAGAGTATAGATATATTATTATATTAATAGAAATAAGTACCTACCTAGATAAGGTTAAAATAGGTTATAAAGTAGACTTATTATTTAAGAAGAATTACTAAAAAGCTATTAAATTTCTTATATATATTATACTTAAAACTTACTTAGATATTACTTATACTATTTTAGCTATTAGCTGTTATACTATTAACTTAATAAATAATATTAATTTAAAGTTAAATAGATTCTTTATTATTTACGCGTTATAATTAATTATTAACTTACTTTTTAAGGCTCTCTTTAAGACCTTATTAGGTATATAAATTTTAAATAAATAAATAATTATAAGACTTAAAGGTTTATATTAGATTATATATTCAATATTAATAATACAACTCTTAATTAATCTTTTAAGTACTAGGCTATAATAGCTCTCTCTTTATATAAGGTTAAATATATTAGATAGATATAAGCATTTAAGGAAGCTATTTAATTAAAGAATCTTCTTAATTAACTTTATATAGGTAATCATCCTAGAATAATTATTATTTATAAGGATAATTAAGGCGTAATTACCCTTATAAAGAATCTTGAATTTTATATTTACTCTAAGTATATTAAGCTCTAATATTATTAAATAAGAGAGTAAATTACTATTAAAATTATTAACCTTAAGTATATCCCTATAAATTAATAATTAGCTAATGGCCTTATAAAACCTTTATATAAAGATAAGTTTATTACCTTTTATAAAGGCCTTAGCCTAGAAGAGGTATTATAATATAATAAGAGTATCTTTTTAATACCTAAATAACTAGCGGGTTCTAGGATATATACCCTTAGAATATATCCTAGACTAATAGTAATAATATAAAGATAATAAAATTTATACCTTATAACTACTTACCTAGCTATTATACCTTATAAGATATTATAAATTAATAAGTTATATAATTATATCCTTATAATATACCTAACTATGTTTTATTATAAAATTAGCTTATATAACTTAAGTCTAGAATTTATTTTTTAAATAACTATATTTTATTAAAAAGTAGAATTTCTTAGTAAGCTATTTTAATAAAGTTATATATTTTAAAAGGACTTAATTATTTTTTAGATTTTAATTAAGTCCTGTTATTTTAAAGTTATAGTATATTTATATATATTACCTAATATTAGATTTTTATTTTAGTTATATATTAGACATAAATAGTTTAAGTAGGAGTATTAAAATAGAAGGTCCTATTAAGGTATTATAACGTTTAGTTAGTATATCTTAATAATTATATTTAATTCTTATATATCTATACTTAGTAACCTAATTAAGTATTTTATTATATATTTTAATATAATAATCTTTAAGTTAAGTCTTAATATTTATAAGTTTAAGTTTCTAATAAGGAGACCTAGGCTAAGATATATGAAGCCCTTTATAATTAAATTTATATTAATAAATTTAATTAGGGAGTATGAAATTTATAAGGAGGGGTATTTATTTTTTAATTATCTTGATATTTAAACCTTAACTCTTATAAAGGAGATAAGCTCCTTCTTATTATAAAAAAGGTTAATAATTACCTAAATTATAATAATATAAGAAATAAAGATAACCTTATTAAATATTTATTTAATCTTAAATCTAGCTAGATTTAAAGTATTATATAATATAATAATAAGTTATAGTTATAATATTCTATTATTATAAGAGGTAAACTTATTAGAAGAAGTAATAAAATATTATAAATTATAATATCTTTAAATCTTAATTATTATAAATTATAAATAATTAAATAAGATAATTATTATTATTAATATTTAAACCTCCTCTTAATAAAATAGGGAATAATCTAATATTAAATAAGATTTTTATAAGAGTAAAGATAAATAAACATTAATATATAAAATTAAATATAAAGGTTTTATCTTTATTATAACTTTAATATATATACCTTTAAGAGGTACCTCCTATTTATTATAATTAAAATAAAAGGTATAAAAGATAAAATTATTATTATTATTAATATTATATAATATAATAGGAGGAGATTAAAATATCTTCTTAACCTTAATAAATAAAGTATTATTAATTTTAATAATATTTATATACTTTTAAGCTTTATTTAAATTACTTATAAAGCTTAAGGATAATAAGATAATTAATTTAATAATTAATTAATAATTATAAAATTTAAGTTTAAGAGCCTTTACCTTTTATAAAGATATTAAATTAATAATCTTAATATTAAAAATTAATTACCTTTATATTTATAAAGATTAATAAAGTAATAATAAAGTATCATATAAAAAAGAATTAAATTTTAATCTTTATAAAAAAGCTTATAACTTTTTATAATATGATATAAAAGGAAGGATTAATATTAAATAATTAAATAAATAATATCTTAATCCTCTTATATAAAGAGAAAAACGAGTAAAATAATATTAAAAACTATTAAAAACTATTAATTATAAATATAAATTATAAATTATAAATTACTTATAACTATATTAATATATAAGTTAATAAGTACTCTAAATATAATAATTAATTTTTAATAATTTACTTTCCTTTTAGTAAGATTAATTAATAATAATATTAAAATTATTTAATACTTTATAATTAAATATAAATATATTTAATACTTTATAATTAAATATAAATATATTAAGAAATTATATTAAAAAGTTAAAAAAATTATTATCTTATTCTTAAATTAAAAAAAGGTATATAATTAAATTAATTATAAATTCTTTTGAATTATCTTAAATAAATTTAACCTACCTTAAGAATTTATTTCTTAAATTTATTTATTATATAAGGATACTAAGATTAAAGTATTTATTAATAATTATATAAAGAGGATATTACTTATATATAATAATATATATTAAAGGGACCCCTTAAGCTATCCTCTCTTTATAATTGTAATTAAAGGATTGATATAATTAATTATAAAAACCCCTTAAATTTCTAAGGTCCAAATAAGGGGGTAAATATTAAAGATTATAATATATATTAATAATATAATAATAATCCTTTAATTATAAGAGGAGGTTAATATATTTATAAAGATCTTAATAAAATATAATTAAATAATAAAAATAAAAATTAATTAATTTAAGTCTTATATCTTATATATTAATAATATATTTAATATTAATATACTTAAAATTAAAGTAATCTTATTAATAAATCCCTATAAATACTTAAGAATCTTAATAAATATTAATATTAATAAATAATTTAATAAGTTTTAAAAAAGGATTTTAAAGAAAGTTAAATATTTTATATATTATTTAATAAAATTCTACCTCTCCCTTAAAGGAAGAGTAATAGTAGTTAATATATTTATATTATTCCTTTTTAAATATACCCTCTAATTTATTAAAATATTAATTAAAGTTAGGGATAACTTAATAAGAATATATTATAAAATAGTATAAAATAATAAGATATAAAGAATAATATAAGACCTTTATTCCTATTATTTAATTAAGAAAGATAAAGTAAATATCTTTAATCTTTAATTTACTATTAATACCTTTACTCTCTTAAGTATAATAAGGGCTATTTAAAGATTTAATATTATATAAGTCCTCTTAATAAGGGATATCTTAATTATAAATATAATAACTTTAAATTATATCTTAATAATTAATAATTAATAATTTTAATAATTTTATTATTAATTTTATTATATCTTTATATTGTTATTAAGATTTTAAATTTAATAAAAAAAGATTAAAGAAAGATATATAATATTTAATAAATTATATATCCTTATAAATTTCCTTATAATCTTAATATTTTATTATATATATTTAAGGAAGAATAATAATTTAAGGGACTTAAAAAAAGTTAATTTAAAATTATAATAAATATTATAATATATAAGGATAAAGATTTTTAATAATATTTAAGACTTAATTTAATAATTATTATTAATATCTATTAATATATTATATAATATAATATAATATAATAATATAATTTATTATCTTATAAATAATATATTCTTAACTTTATAAATAATTTTCATTTAAGTTAAGAGATACAAATAGAGCCTTTAAAAGAAGTAAAGGTAAAAATATTATATTAAGCTTAACTTTAAATAAGATTTTACTTATTAAACTTATTTTTAAGAAATCTCCTTTAAATTAACTTATAATATTACTTTATAAGGGAGATTAAAGGCTATTAACTTTAATAAATATATTAAAGGTCTTATTATTATATATTAATATTAAATAAGAGGTTAAAGATCTTTTATAAAATAAATATAAAGAATAATAAAGAATAAATTTAAAACCCCTTATATAAGGGATTTATTATAAAGGTTATTTTATTATAAAATAAAGATTAATATAAACTTACCTTAAATATTAATAATATAATAATTATATTTTATTTATAACATAACTTAATTCCTCTTATATACATAAATTAAATATATAATTTTAAAGAAGGTATAAGAGGAGTTTAATATTATTTAAATATACTTATTAAGTACTCTATCCTTAAGTATAAATATAATAAATAAGTTAATTACTTTTATAATACTTAACTTAAATTTAATAAAGATAAAATAATATAAATAAGATATTTTATATTAAATAACTATTTAATATTTTTAAAAGTATTACTTATTATATAATTTTTTTAATCTTATTTAATATTAATAATTAATAGTAGTAAGGTCTTATTACTATTAATTAATTCATAAGTAAATCCTTATAAATTAAATAAAATACCTTTATAAGAGGTTTTAAAAGAAGGATTATTTATAGTAAGTCTTTTAAGCCTTATAAGGGGAAGTACTATCCCTCTTAAAGGTATAAAAAGGCCTTATATATTTAAGATCTAACCTATTAGAAGCTTTCTTTTATAATTAATTTAAAAGTTATTTATTTTATTTAGGTATATTTAGTGACCTAGACGGAGTTGCCCTACTAGGAAATCTATAAGGAATTAAACCTATAGACCGCTTACGCCTACTATATTTTTAGTACGGGACCCTATATACGAGGAGGCTATTTAAGGATAGCCCCCCTTAGGTTCCGCCTATTAGATATTAAAGCTATATTAAAGACTTAAGGAAAGGTATAAAAAAAATTTAGTAGTAAATCAATAAGTTAATTATTTAAATAGTAGCCTTAGTACTACTAACTTATCCTCGCTACCTAATAAGATAGTGCCTATTTTATCTATAGAGTTATCAGCCTCCTTATCCTTAACTACCTTTACCTCTAGATACTCGTCCTTATTTATGTTAAAGAAAGCTTTTAGTAGGTTAGATGTTAGGTATATAAGGCCTTTTTATACCTTTAGGAGGGATAGTAATTCCCTTTATAAGGCCTAGAAGACTTACTATAAGTAGTCCTTCTTCTAATATTTCTTATAAAAGTATATTACCTAATTTATAAGGATCTACTTATAAATTAATTAATAGTAGTAGAACTTTACTACTATTAATTATTAATATTAGATAAGATTAAAAAAATTATATAATAAGTAATACTTTTAAAGATATTAAATAGTTATTTAATATAAGATATCTTACTTATATTATTTTATTCTTATTAAGTTTAAGCTAAGTATTATAAAGGTAATTAACTTATTTATTATATTTATACTTAAGGATAGAGTACTTAATAGGCGTATTTAAATAATATTAAATTCCTTTTATACCTTCTTTAAGATTATATATTTAATTTATACATATAAGAGGGACTAAGTTATATTATAAATAAGATATAAATAAGATATAACTATTATATTATTAATATTTAAAGTAAATTTATATTAATCTTTACCTTATAATAAAGTAACCTTTATAATAAGTCCCTTATATAAGGGGTCTTAAATTTATTCCTTACTATTATTTATATTTATTTTATAAAGGGTCTTTAACCTCTTATTTAATATTAATATATAATAATAGAACCTTTAATATATTTATTAAAGTTAATAACCTTTAATCTCTCTTATAAAGTAATATTATAAGTTAACTTAAAAGAGATCTCTTAAAAGTAAGTTTAATAAGTAAAGTTTTATTTAAGGTTAAATTTAACATAATATTCTTACCTTTATTTCTTTTAAGAGCTCTATTTATATCTCTTAACTTAAGTAAAAACTACTTATAAAGTTAAGAGTATACTATTTATAAGATAGTAGATTATACTATTATATTATATTATATTATATTATATATTAGCGGGTATTAAAAATAGCTATTAAATTAAGTCCTAGATATTATTAAAGACTCTTACCCCTATTTATTATAATATTTATTATAATTTTAAATTAAATTTCTTTAAGTCTCCTAAATTATTACCTTTCCCTAAATATATATAATAGAATATTAAGATTATAAGGAAATTTATAAGGATATATAATTTATTAAATATTAAATATCATTCTTTAATCTTTCTCTATTAAATTAATAATCTTTATAATAATTTAAGAATATAATTTAATTAATAGTTAAATTATTATAATTATAAATTAATTATTATTAAGATATAAGGTAGGGCTATTATATTTATAATTAAGATATCCCTTATTAGGAGGGCCTATATAATATTAAGTCTTTAAATAGCCCTTATTATATTTAAGAAATTAGAGGCGTTAATAATAAATTAAAAATTAAGGATATCTACTCTATTTTTCTTAATTAAGTAATAGGAGTAAAAGTCTTATATTATCCCTTATATCCTATTGTCTTATATTATTTTATAATATATCCCTTTTAAATTATGCTTAACTTTAATTAATATTTTAATAAAGTAGAAGGTATATTTAAAGAGGGGTAATATAAATATATTAACTATTATTACTCTTCTTTTAAGGGAGAAGTAGAATCTTATCTAATAATATATAAAGTACTTAACTTTCTCTAAGATTTCTTTTCAAAATTTATTAAGCTATTTATTAATATTAATACCTATTAAGATCCTTAAGTATTTATAAGGATTTATTAATAAGATTACCTTAACTTTAAGTATATTAATATTAAATATATTATTAATATATAAGATATAAGATTTAAATTAATTAATCTTTACCTTTATTACCTAATTATATATTATTAAGATCTTTATAAATATATTAGCTTCCTCTTATAATTAAAGGATAATTATTATATTATTAATATATATTATAATCTTTAATATCTACTCCCCTACTTAAACCTTATAAATTTAAGGGGTTTTTATAATTAATTATATTAATCCTTTAATTATAATTATAAAGAGAGGATAACTTAGGGGATCCTCCTAATATATATTATTATATATAAATAATACTCTCCTTATATAACTGTTAATAAATACTTTAATCTTAATATTATAATATAATAGGTAAATTTAAGAGATAAACTCCTAAAGTAAGCTAAGTCTATTTAAGGTAACTTAAAGGAACTTATAATTAACTTAATTATATACCTTCTCTTAATTTAAAAATAGGATAATAATTCCTTTAACTTTTTAAAATAATTTTCTAATATACTTATATTTAATTATAAGGTATTAAATAGTCTTAATATTATTATTAATTAATCTTCCTAGGAGGAAGGTAAATTATTAAGAGTTAATTATTCTACTTAAAGCGCCTACTAGCTTATATATTAATATATTTATAAATAATTTATAATTTATATTTATAATTAATAGTAGTTAATAATTTATAATATTATTTACTCCCCTTTTTCTTTATATAAAAGGATTAAGATATTATTTATTTAATTATCTAATATTACCCCTTCCTTTTATATTATATTATAAAAAGTTATAAGCTTTTTTATAAAGATTAAAACTTAATTCTTTTTTATATAATACTTTATTATTACTTTATAAAACTTATTTAAGAGATTATCCTTATTAAGTAATATTCTTAATATTATTTAATAAATAGCTACCTCTACTTTATAATATTTAATCAATTATCTTATTATAATAGCTACTTATAAGGATATTAATTTTACTATATACTTAAATACCTCTTTATAAGTATTTTTATTAAAGGATTTAATATTATATAATTATTAATAATATTATTTAATAACCCTTAATATATTATTAAAGTTTTTATATATATTTCTTTATTTTTTAAGGCCTTAATATAATTATAATTTAACCCTTTAACTTAAGTAAAGAATTACTTTATTAACTTTTTATTAAGTATAAGATATTTTATTATAAAATTATTAATATAATTTTAATTAAAGATATTTATAAGGTAATCCTCTTAAGTCTTAATTATTACTATTTAAGCTTTTAACTTAAAATCTTTATTAAGGGTTTTTAAGTTCTTCCTCTTTTTTTAATATTATAAGTAATATTATTATAAATTTAATCTAATTTTTTTATTAAAATATTAATCTTACTTAATAAGCTCCTTTATAAACCTAGTAATTACTACCTTAAATAAATATTACTCTATTATTAGGTTTTATCTTAAGAGATTTCTTAATACTTATTAATATATTACCTTAGCTTAATTCCTTTTAAGTGTAATCAGGGTTAAATATTAATAGCTAGGGCCTTAAATTATTAATATTTTATTATTAATTATAATTATAATTATTTTATAATTTATTAATAGTCTTATTAATATAATCTCTTATTTTGATATATTATTTAATTAATCTTTATAAATATAAAGGTAATTAATCCTTAATATTAAAGCTATTAATTTAATACCTTTATAAAAAGTAAAGGCTCTTAAGCTTAAATTTTATAATTATTAATTATTTATTAAATTAATTATCCTATTATCCTTAAGCTTTATAAGTAATTTAAATAGGATTTAAAGATATGTAAATATTATTAGAATTAATAATACTCTATTTATTAAGGTTAAGAAGATATTTTAATCTCCTCCTATTATATTATATAATATTAATAGTAGTATTTATCTTATCTCTTATATCTTTTATCTTAATTATAATAAATAGGAGGTATTTCTTAAAGGTATATATATTAAAGTTATAATAAAGATAAAACCTTTATATTTAACTTTATATATTAATATTTATTTATCTTTACTCCTATAAAGGTCTTATTTAATATTAAATTATTTCCTATTTTATTAAGAGGAGGTCTTAATATTAATAATAATAATTACCTTATTTAATTCTTTATAATTTATAATAATTAAGATTTAAGGATATTATAATTTATAATACTCTATTACTTCTTCTAATAAGTTTACCTCTTATAATAATAAAATATTATAATTATAATTTATTATTATATTATATAATACTTTAAACTTAATTAAATTTAAAATTCAATAAATATTTAATAAAGTTATTTTTATTTTTTATATTATTATAACTTAGGTAATTACTAGCCTCCTTTATAATAAAAAGGAGCTTATCTCCTTTATAAGACCTAAGGTTTAAATATTAAGATAATTAAAAAATAAATACCCCTCCTTATAAACCTTATACTCCTTAGTTAGACTAATTAAAAAATAAATACCCCTCCTTATAAACCTTATACTCCTTAGTTAGACTTATTAATATAAATCTAATTATAAAGGGCTTTATATATCCTAGCTTAAGTCTCCTTATTAGAAACTTAAACTTATAGATACTAGGGCTTAACTTAAAGATTATTATAACTCTATTACTAATAATACCCCTAACTTCCTTATATCCTAATTAGAAGTATATACCCTTAAGCTCCTTAATAGTAGTAATCTACTATATAAGGAGGTTAAAGTTTATAACCCTAGGTAAACTTATCCTAAAAAAGTATACCTAGGGGCTACTAATATAATACTTAGAAGTAATTATTATATACCTATTAATTAAGAACTATTTTATTATATTTACCTTAATAAGTTTAAGGGTATAATACTTTACTATCTAATCCTTCTTATTATAGGAAAATATATTTATTATATCTTATTAATTTATTATAATAGCTATTTCTATTATAATAGCCCTTATATTTAGCTCCCTTCTAGGACCTCTTAAAGTAGCTAATATCTTTAGGTATAACTATTTTCTATTTATTAGCTCTAATATCCTTAGTACCTCTTAACTTTAATCTTATTCTTAAGTAATAGATATATCCTTCTTATTCCTTTAAATAAATACTACCTTACTTTATAATAATAAGGATCCTAATTTTAACTTAAATAGCTTTAAATAAATTATAAGTAATACCCCCCTAGCTATTAACTTTATACTTAATAATACGGAAGCTCTTTCTAAGCTTCTTACTTATAACTATTATATTAACTTCTTTTAAGTAAGTTTTTAAGGTAAATTAAAGGTATTAGCTTACCCTCTTTTTACTTTATCCTTAAATTTTATAGATATTAGTAGGGGAGTAGGGTAATCTTTTAATTAATATAACTTATTATAATATTAATAAGGTTTAAGAGGAGGATTACCTTATTTTTATACCTCCTTAAGTCTTACTTTATAAGCCTCTAATTTCTAGGCCTTTAAGGTTACCTTTATTTCCTTATAAGCTACCTTTTTTACCTATATTTCCTTTATATGTTTTATATTAGCTAACTATTTACTAGGTTAATAAATATCTAGGAGAGTACGCTTAAAGAATAAGGGAGTAGGTATAAGTAATATATTAGAAATCTTCTTCTTCTTCTTATTATTTATAATAGCTATATCCTTATTAAATTAGAGAAGCTTATTAGGTAATAAATTCTCTTCTAATAATATACTTTCTAACTAGATAGTACTTAGCTAATTCTTAATTTCCTATTTATTAAATATATTAGGTAGTATCTTAGGTCTAAAGGAACCACTTAGCTTTTAATAATATATATAAGTTATATTATTAAATTTTATAAGATAATTTAGATTTCTTAAGATATACCTCCTAATAGGACCTATAGCCCTTAAGTCCTACCCTTAGCCTTATTAGGAGTTCGCGTAGAAAATCTCTATATTTAATATTTAGCGGTAAGTCTTATTATTAATTAATAGAAGTAAATAGCTAATAAGGTATTAGGTAGATTTTATTAATATATAATTATTTAATTTACTAGTAGTATCTTATATAATCTAGAGGTATCTTTATTATAAGAAAGATTAAAGATAATATTATTTAATTATAATATATAGTTAGACTATCTAGCTACTAAGTCCTAAGATATTATAATAAGGTACTATACTTAATCTTAAGTATAAAAGATATAACGCATGTCATCTTTATGCCCTAAGAGACCCTTATTATCATTAATAAGAGCCCCCTAGGGGAAGCTTTCTTTTATAAGGAAGATAAATACCTAGGGATAAAAGTTATTAGGAAGGATGGCTTTATAAATAAGATAAGTATTATCCTATTAAATAATAAAGATAAGTTAATAATATTAAAGTTATTATTTAAATAATTAAACTTATTAATTTCTTATTAATATTATTAATTTTCTTACTTTTTCTTTTAAGTCTTTAATATAACTCTAATATTTAATAGGTAGGACCTAGGGGGGGTTATCCTTAAATAGCCCCCTTATATATAAGGTATTATACTAAAAAATATAGTAGGCGTAAGTAGTTTATAGGTTTAATTCCTTATAGATTTCCTAGTAGGATACCTCTATCTAGGATACTAAATATACCTAAATAAAATAAATAACTTTCAAATCAATAATTAAGAGATTATTAGGAGTAAAGGTAATAAAGCTATAAAAGAAGAAGAGTATAAAAGGTTATATATTAAGATAAAAGTTATAAGGGCCTTTACTTTACTTATAAGCTTAATAAATATAATAATACTTAGATTATAATATATATATGTTATAAGAATTATAAATAAGTTAAGTAATTAGGCTATTAAGAATATATAATTTAAGAATTTAAATACGTTTAAATAAAAGATTTTAATAAAAGATTTTAATAGTAGGTATTAACCTAATATAAATATATATTAAAGAACTCTAATAAAAAGGAAGGGAGTATAAGGAGAGACTATAAGATCTTAATAAGCCTAAGACTATTAATTAAATTAATATTTTAATAAAATAAGGCTCCTTATAAGGCTAATAAAATTAAGGGAACCCCTTTATAAAAAACATATTACTACCCCCCTTATAAGGATTATATATATAAATATTAAGAATAGTTAAGGTTAAGAGGATTTAATAAATATTAATAATATTAAAAGATAAGAAAAGAGAGGGAAATAATAATAAGAGTAATAAATAAAAAGCTAATTATAATATTTTAAGCCTTTAATTATAAATATATACTAGAGATTATAATAATATATAAGATAATAAGTAAGAATATATTCTTATAAATTACCTTAATAAAGGTAAAAGAAGTACTAAAGAAGAAGTAATTATAAAAAAATATAATATAATATTTTATAATAATAATAAAGAGATTATTTAATATAATAATATATAAGGTATAAGTATCTATTATTAATATAAAGAATTATTAGGTAATTAAAGAAAAGATTTAATAAGAGAATAAGGCCTTTAACCTTAACTTAAATATAATAAAGAGGAGATAATTACTAGGTATATATATACCTAAAAAGACTTACTCCTTATTTATAATAAAGGTAAAAGAGATAAAATTTATAAAATGATATAAATAAAGGGCTAAATTAATATAATACTTCAAATATTAGTTATATTAAATATATATATTATAACTATCTTAATAACATATAATATATTAATTATAGCTAAGGCTATAATATAATAGAGTATAAAATAAAGGTTATAAGCGCCTTTTAAGAGTATATTATATATAAATAATAAGGTTACTCCTCTTAATTTAATAAATACCTAGTAAGGCCTAGAGAGAGATAATATATTAAATAATAGGTTATAAATAAGACCTAATTTTATGAAATTAAATAAGAGTATATAATAATAATAATAAATATCAAAGGATTTATAGGTTATTTATTTTTAAAAAGCTCTTAATAAAGGATTTAGATTAGAAGATATTAAAAGTAATAATAAATAGTAATAAAGAGCTATTAAATAATATTAATAAATTATTTCTAAAAGTAATAATAGATAGCCTTACTTATCTTATTAAGGAAGGTAAGTAGGTTATCCTTAAAGAGATAAATATATAGGAGGAAAGTAATAATATCTTAAACCTAGATATTTAATATATTAACCTTAAAAATATTATAATATAATATTAAGAGTAAAATAAATATAATAATAATTTTATTAAAAGATAGAATTATTAAAATACAAATATTTTAATATTTTAATAATTTAGGAATTTAGGAATTATATTATATTATATAAAGTTATTTATTATATAATCTTAATTTTAAGGTATTCTTTTTAATATATAAAGTAGAGTAAGGTTTATAAGTATATTTTCATATTAACAAAAGACTTTAAATAAATAGCTAAGATATAAAATTTCTTATAAAGAATATTAATATCTTAAAGCTTTAATTTTATATTTAAGAGGATAGGGAATATCTTATATACTTTTAATTATATTGATTAATTGATTGATTGATTATTTATATGCCTATTCTAGTATTATTTATATTAATAAGGGTGGTCTTTTACGCTTAGGTATACCCGCCTAGTAGGGAAAGTAGTAAAGCTATTATATCTTATTATAATAAGGCGTAGAAGAAACCTTTTATAGCTAAAAACTTTTACTTATTACCTCCTTTTCTTATAATATTTTACTTATTAGGTAGCCTAATAAGTCCTTTCTATTAAGATTATATCTTTTATTATATCTGATTAATAGTATTCTTATAACTCTTTAATTACCTTCTTCTCTTTTTATTTTATTTTTAATACCTTTATTAATTTTAATAATAGGATTACTTCTTAAGGGAGTTTTATTTACTTTAGCTAGAGCTTAATAAGTTAGAATTATTTTAAGTAGCCTATCTTTATTAGTTAATAAGCTATTATATAAGTACCCCTTAACTTAATTAATATCTCCTTAAAGTTATAAGTTCTAACTTCCTTAATTAAATTTAATCTTAACTCCTATAATTTTAAATAGAAGAGGAGGATATGTTTTATATCCTATTTTACTTAATTATAATTATATCTAGAGTCTTAAATCCTTAGGATATTAACCTTAAGTAGAAATACCTTAAAGTTATTTTTCCTATTATAAAATTAGGTTATTAATAAGCTCTCCGCCTTCCTTAAGCCTTAATAATAATTAATATAATTATTTAAGAGGGGGCCCTTAATTATTAAGGCTTAATTTTCCTTTAAGATAATTATTAAATAGGCCTTTTATTACTCCTCTTATCAAAGCTATTTTTAGTCCTATATTTTTATTAAGAAATTATTAATATCTTAAAACTCTTTAATATCCCTTATTAAGTTATATTAATAAGCTTTTTAATAAGTACTTATTATTACTTAATCTTAACTTATAGTTTTAAGCTCTTATCAGGCCTATTTCTCCTTCTCTTATATTAAAGTAAGGGCTTAGTATTCAATTCTATTATACTTCCCCTTTAATTAATATTAAATCTTCTTATTCTTTATTATTATATTTACGTAGGTATTATAAAGCGCTTAATATTTTATTATTTTATTATTAAGTTATACTTAAATTAAGGGAATTACTACCTCTACCTTTAATATTAATACTAGTATAGCCTTATACGCGCTAAGGATCAACTTTAAATAATTATCCTATATTATTATTAAAATTTATATATAAGTTTTTATAATATTAATTATTCCCCTTAAGTAATATTATATTAAGGTTATAGATATAAATATTAATTACATTATTATATTATAAACTATCTTATATCTTATAAAAGTCGCGCCTTAAGTTAAGCCTATTAAATACTTAAATACTTAAGATTAAAAAATAGCCCTTACTTTAATTTAAGTAATATATAAGCCCTAGCGGAGTTTTAAATTAATATATAATCCTAAGATTTATATATTTATACTTAAGGTAACTTTTATACTATTAAATCAAACTATTTTTAATATATTAAATTTCTTTAATATTCTTAAGAGGTAAATTAGTTTATATTTCTATAATATAAATATTATATTATAAGTCCTTATCTATTTTTAATAGATTTAATAGGCCTTTTCAAGTTAATAGTAATTTTCTTTAATAAACTTATTATATATTAAGAGGTAAATATTATTGGTAAAATCCCTTATTTATATAAGGAACTTAATTTTTATATATTCCTTAATTATTAGCCTATTAAAGAATAGGAAAAGGATTAATAAAATTAGGGAGCTTTAAGGGATCTTTATCCTTATTTCTTTTATTTTATTTTTATTATAATAGATACTATCCTTCTTTAAAAGAAGCTCGCGGTTTAAGTTATAATTGTTAATAAGACTCCTTTTATTTTAAGGTTATAAAGTAATCTATTATATAATATATTATTAAAGGTTCTTATAATATTTAATAATAATAGGCTTATAATATTCCTCTTCCCCTAATTTTATATTATATAAATTAAGTCTATTAGGGTTTTAAGGATTATCTTTATTAACTTATCCTTCTTTAGTTCTATTTATTATTTTAGGAGGAGCTTATATCATTTTATAAGGTTATTAAGGTATTTAAATACTACTATCTTTAAAGCTTTTTTTAATATATTAATTAATATTATTAATTAATATACTTTTAATTTTAAATAATTTAATTTTCTTAATTTTTTTAAAATAATTATATTTACCTCTTTAAAATACTTTAAGTAATATCCTTTATTTAAGTAAATTTAAAAGAGCTTTATTATTACCTTAATGAAGCCTTTATATAAGATATATAAGAATTTATTTAATAGTCTTAAGGTCCTTAGGACCTTATTTATAATTAAGTAATAAACTACTTCTTAAACTTCTTTAAGCTTTAAGGTAATATAAAAGTTAATTAAGATAACGTATATTATATCCTTAATATCCTTTAAGTTAACTTAAGGGGGGGGAGGGAAAAGGATACTCTTAAATATCTTTATTTTCCTTTTAAAGTTAATAGCCTTCCCGTCCTCCTTATTTTTAAAGGCTAAGAATTAGGGGAGCTTTTTAAGGAATATATTCCTCTCTTTTCCTTATTATATTAATTTTTAAACGCCTACCTTTTTTAATAATATTATATATATTACCTCTTAATAATTTAATATATAAGTCTTCTTAAATATTAAGATTTTATTTTTATTTACCTCTTAAAGCCTGCCCTTTATAATAATGATTTAATAAAGTTTATAATCTTTTAAAGCTTCCCTTAAAGCCTTTATTATCCTTATATAATTTATTATTTAATATAACTTAAAGCCTTTAAAGGGTCTTATATTAAGGATAATATTATTTATAATTTCTTAGAATATTATAATTAATATATTAATATATATATTAATATCTTTATATAATTTTAATAAATATTAATTTAAGATTTTAATTTAGATAATTATTTATATATTAATATCCCTTTTTATTTCCTTAAAATTAAATTTCTTTTAAGCCTACTTTTTATAGGATTTTAGCTCCTCTTATAATTATTCTAGGAAAGTATATATTAAGAGGTAATTAAATTTTAATTTAACTTTATATCTTAATATTATATTATATATATCCTTAATAAAGAATATTAAATTAATTATATTTTATATTTCCTAATTTTAGCTCTATTATATTATTAAGCCTTAAGGTATATTGAATTTTATTCCTTATTATCTTACTACCTTTAATAACTTATTTATTATTAAGTAATAGGTATTGTTACCTAAGTTATTTTATTATAAGTAATATAAGTTAAAATTATTAATTATTATATATTCTTTATCTTTATTAAGTACCCCCTTTAAGGGCTAGGATTAAAGATAGATTATTATTAAAAGTTAGGCTTATTAAGAATAAATTATATATATTATAAATTTAAAGGATTATTCCTTATAATATAAATAATTCTTTAATTCCTTTAAGCTTATTTTAAGGATTATAGATTTTTATTTATAATAAGTAAAGGTCTCCTCTATTATATTATATTTCTTAAGACCTTAGGTCTAATCTTTTATTTATCTAAAAATAGGTTCTTACCTTTAAATTATTATAATATATTAGATATATTATTTATTAAATTCTTAACTAATTAATATATTTATATTTTAAACTTTATTATTTTTTAAGAGGGGTATTATTATTATATCCTTCCTTCTGTATATATTATATTATAGGATTTTTAGTCCCCTTATATTATTTATTAAATAGATAAGGGTTAATTCTCCTCTTATATATTTATACCTTAATTAAGGGCTAGGATAGACTCTTCTTTTTATTAATATTATTAAGGTTTTATTAAAAGGGGTAGCTAGCTAGGCTTTATTAAAAATAATTTTATTAACCTCTTTATTTTCTTTAATATAAGCGCGCTATTTATTTTAGGTATTATATCCTTAAGCGCCTTATACTTTATATTATATATTATTATCTAGAATCCTTTTATATCTTAATAATTTCTTATTATAAATAATATAATATATATAACCTTTCTTTTAATATATTAAAATATTTTAGCTTTACCTCTAACTTAGCCTTTATTTTTTTACCTCCTTTTACTTAATTAAGTAGTTTTTAAATTATATTAAGTATTTATTTTTATAAATTATAAATTATTTTATTATACCTAGGCCGTTTATATAACTATTAATTAGGTAATCTTTAATATATTTATTATACCTTATTAGCTAAAGTATTACTTAATCATTATATCTCTTTCTTATTTAATATAAAAGAGGAATACGACTTTTATTACTATCTCCTTATTAATTAACTTATTTATTATCTTAGAATTAATAACTTTTATAATTAATAAAGAGAACCTCTTCTCTTTATTAATTATATTTAAGTTATATATAAAGGCTAGTTATTTAACCTTAATTATCTTTAATTAGAGGTATAATCTTTTATTAATTACTTTTAATTCCTTTATTATTATATCTTAATCTTTATTATTAATTATTAATTATTACCTTTTTAATATTATAAATTATTATCCTTAAAATTTATTAAAGTATTTATATTAATTTATATACCTTTATAATTTATTTTTTTATTCTTTTTAATTCCTCCCTTATTTTTATTATAAAGGTATAAAGTATAATATCCCCCCTCTTTATTTAATAGGTTATAATAATAAAGTTTATAACTCCTCTTATAATATAAAATATTTATATAAATTATATAAATATAATCTTTAATAATTATTTCTTCTTTTTAATATTATTAATCTTTATTATAATTTATTTAACCTTCTTAATATTTTTTATCTTTAATATATATTAGGCTAGGGGTATTTATAACTTTAATATAATATATTATATAATTCATACCTAATTATTTAATCCTGTTTATATTATTAATAATATTAATATATTCCTTTTAGATTTTATAATAATAGCGCGTCCTTTAATATTATAATTAATATAAGCGCGTAGCTAGCTTATTATACTTTAATAAAACTTTTATAATATCTTATTTTTTTACTTTTATTTTATACTTTATATTATCTTAAGGAGCTCGCGTAGCTCTTATTCTTTATTCTTTATTTTATTTATTTTATTTATTAAACCTACCTTCCTATCCTCTATTAATAGATATATTATTATATTACTTTTATTACCTCTTTTATTTACTCTATTATTACCTTTATTATTATATCCCCCCTACTAGGTATCCCCTCCCTCCCCCTCTCTAGTTTACTCCCCTCTTATCTAGTACGTCTATTCGGCTATACGACCCGCCGTATTCGGTATCTCCGTTACTATCCTTCTTAATATTTAATTTTCATTAAAAAGGGATTATAAAGGTTCCTTTTAATTATATAATATATATAATTTAAGCCTATTATTATTAATAAATAAGAATTTATTAAATCTCTTAATAATAAGAGAAGAGATTCATTACCTTAAGAAGTATATTATCATAATTTTTTTCTAACTTTTTTTACCTTAATTAAAATATTTTTTATATTACCTTAAAGTAAATTAATTAATAAAAATTATATTTAATAATAAAATAAATTTTACCTTATTAAATAAGATAATTATTTAAAAGATAAAAGGATTTAAGAATATAATTAATTTAATCTTTATTATACTTAGGCTTTTTAATATAATATAAGCTTATTAAATATATTTTAAATTATAATTTAACTTTAATTATTTAATTATATATTTAAAGCTTAACCTAAAGATAAAATAAAAATAATATATACTTAAAAATTTAAAAATAGTAGATTTAAGAGAAATTAAGAATAAGACTTAAATATTAAATTAAGAGTTAAATTTTAAGTTAAATAAGATTATAAATTAAATAGATAATTACCTCTTATAACTTTAATAAAGTTTAAAGGGGATAATAAAAGAGATAATCCCTTAAATAAAATTAAGGGATAAGAAGAGAACCTTTTAAAATTTAAAATGTTAATTTATTATAAAGAATATTATAAGAAATATAAAGATATTTTAATAAAATAGGGATATTATTATAAAAAGAATTAAAGAGAAAATTATTAAAGAGAAAATAAAATATTATAAATAAAAAAGATAATTAATTTTGAAAGGAAAGTTTATAATATTATTAAATTATAAAAAGATATATAAAGCCTTATTAAATAAATAAAGAATAATAATTTATTATTATAATCCCTCTTTAAATTCCCCCCTTTAAGAAAGGATAATAGGGATAAAATAATTAAAACCTTTAAAGAGAAAGTAGAAGTCTTATAAATAATATTCTTCTTACCTTTTTGATAAGTTAACTTAAATAATATTAAGAGTATAAAATACCTCTTATTTATAAACCTTAATAATAAAATAATATATAAAGAAATCTAATAAATTGTTAATAAAATAAAATAAAATAAAATAAGGCTTTAAGAATTAATAAAATTTTAAATTAATTTTTTAAATTAATAATAAATAGGCTCCTTAAGAAATTTATTTATATATTTAATATATACTTCTCTCTTAAGTATTATTTAAAAAAAATTAAGAAAGTTAATATAATTATTTTAAAGAAATTAAAGAAGGAGGATTATATAATATTTAAAGTATATTATTTAATAATAATATTGAATATCCTTATATTTATATTTATATTTTATACTCTACTATCTAGCTACTTAGAGCTAATGAGGGCGATCTATATTTAACTTATTAAAGAGGAAATTATAATTTATTAATAAAAAACCCTATCTTTTATCCTATTTATTATAATACTTTTAGACCTCTAAATATTATATATTATCCTATCCCTTATACTTTATACTATTTTTTATATATCCCTTATTAGAGTTACCTATTACTTTACCTTTTAATTATAACCTACTTACTCTTATTATTTTTAAAGAGTTACTCCCGTATTAATATAAATTAATTAAGTATACCTTATTAAATAAACTACTTAATTATTAACTTTAATCCTTTTAAAGTTAATACTATTTAGTGGAAATTATTTAACCCTGTCCTTTTAAATATTAGCTTTCTCCCCTTTATATAATTAAGATAGAATATAAGTATATATTTTATATTTCAATACTTTTAATTATATTTATAGTTAGCTCTATTAATCCTAGATATACTCCTTTTATATAAGAAAGCGTAAAGCCCTATCTTCTTTATGTATAATTAAACTCCTATTAAGCTCTTAACCTTAAATAGCCTTATGTAGAGGCTAGCTCTTATCCCTTAAGCCTCTCCTCTTTATATTATTATCCTTATATAATTAAGGATCCCCTCTTAATACTTTAATTACTTCTCTTTCTACTTTTCCTTAACTTATTACCTAATTTCTTTAAGGATAAGCCCTTCTCCTCTCCCTCCTTTATTACCCCTAGGGGCTTAAGCTATTAATTTAATATTTATTTCCCTTATTATTTGATGGATTCTCTTGATTTAAGATTATTTCTCTTTTATTAATATCCTTATAACTTTCTTTATCCTCCCTTTTTTCCCCTTTAACTTATAGTGGATCCTCGCGTTATCCTCCTTTATTAATAGGTAGATCCCTTATACTATTAACGCCTATAATATTAATCAATTAAGGCCTATTTTTATTAATAGGACCCCTAACTCTACCTTTGATATTTATATACTTATTACCTTAAAGGCTTTAAGTACTATCCTTAGGTACCTATTTTATATAGTTTCTAATATTATAATATTAACTTTCTTTACCCTTAATATCCCCTTTAAGTTATATTATATCTCTATTATATAAGTTATTATTAATTTAATAATAATATTATAAACTTACCTTACTTTATTAAGTATAACGCCTTATATTAAGCTAGTAATAATTAATAAGGCTAGCCTTTATATTACTATCTTTAACTTTATCCTATTAATATATAAGCCCTACCTTAATTTATTATTAATATAAAGTTTAAGGATTTATATTAATACTTTTAAGTATATTATTATTACTTTAAGATCTATTACTACTTTTATATTAAACCTCTTTAAGCTCTTTAATAAATAAACTAGCTTATACTTATAAGGGGTAAAAGTTACCTTATATATACTTACCTAATATAAGTATATCTTATATACTTTAGCTAAGATCTTATAATTCTCCTTAATACTCTTATTATATATTATTAAGTAGATATTATTAATAAAGTCTTTAATTTATACTTAAAGCTTTATCTTTATATACTCCTTTATAAGCGGGGAGTTAAAGAATAGAAATAAAATAGGGAAGATTAATAATCCTTAAGGGATCTTAATTTTAATTACCTCTATTTTACTTATCTCTTAGCTTAGCGTAATTATTATAGCCCTTTTTATTAGGAAGCTCTATATCTATCTTATAATAAGGATTAAGACTCCCTTCTTTCTTAAGTTATATAATAACCTCTTATAAGAGATATTATTAAACGCCCTTATAATATCTAATAATAGTATACTTATTATATTATATATATTACCTCTATTATTATCTTAAGGGATATTATAATTAACTTTCCCTTCCTAGCCCTTATTTATTATAGAGGTAGTAGCTTATATTCCTTTATAAAGTTACCTACTAATTTCTTTATAATTATTACTTCTAATACCTTCCCTAGGGTACTAAGTAAGGTAATTAAGTAATATAACTTTAATTCTAAGTAATCCTCCTTCTTTAATTTCTTTAAGATAATTATATTAGCCTTCTTAAACTCTACTAAGTAATATCCTACTTCTAAGTAGGCCTAAAATAGGTATATAAAGTAAGATAATAGCTCTATTTCTACTATCCTTAGGAATCTATTTAAGATCCTATTAATTCCTAGTACTTTATTTAGTTTTAACTTATTAATTACCTTATAGACCTCCTTTTTAATAACCTCTATATCTATTACTAGGGGTATATTATATTAGAACCCCTAGGTATCTTTTAAGTCTATCCTTAAAGGGGGAGAGAAGAAGGTCCTCCTTAGGACCTCTACCTTCTCCTAGAATAACGCTATCCTAGTTACTTCCTCCCTACCCATCTTAAGGATAGGGAACTTCGGGAGCTCCCAGGGTAATATACTCCTTTTACGACCCTATTTTACTAGTTTCTAGAGCCCATTTAATAACTAGGAGGCCTTATATACCCCGCTAAGGATTAATATATAAGGTTGGAATCCCGCTTATTCAGGTCCTTACCCTGGTTTCTACCCCTTCTATTAATATTACCATTCGCTCTTAGCTTAGGTCTATTTACTAGTAGGGGGGCTTTATACTTTTAATAAAGGTAGACTATTAATACTTAAGTTAATCCCTATTTACTCCTTAAGTATATCTCCTTAGTAGATTTAAGTATTATTATTACTTTAACTTACTCTTTACTTCATTATAAGCCCTATTTAAGTAAATTATTCCCTTATCCTAATATATTAATACGCGTATATTATCCTCTTAAGTTAAATAAATAATCTTTATAATAATTATTAATAAATATTATACTTTATAAGGTTAAGACCCCTACTTCGCGTTATTATTAAAAGTCTCCCTTATTTAAGCTATCTATATCTTAAAAGGACTATTAATATTAAGCCCCTTATTAAGTAATATAATATAGCATTTTTATCTTATTAATTAAGGAATATTATATTAAATATTTAATTATACTTATATTAAAACCTATTATTCCACTCTTAACTAATAATTATATAAGGGGACTTAGACCCCTAGGAGGTATAAGAATTAATATTAATAAGTTCCTTATATTTAATAATTTATAAATCCTAAGGATATCCTATTTAATAATTAGTAGTTTAATATATTTATTAATTAAGACTAACTTTAGCTTATATTAATAACGCGTAATAGCTATTAATTAGGTAGTTTTTATAAGTAATTTCCCTTATAAATATTAGGCGCGACTTAACGCGTCTTAGGCCTTAAACCTAGTCCTAGCCTATTCCCTATTAAGGGGTACTTATATAAGGAGATATAAGGATATTTATATCTATTCTCCTTTAAGCTACTCTTAGCTAATAATTATATAAGGGGACTTAAACCCTTAAGAGGTATAAAACGCGTCTTAATAATATATCTTATATTAACCTATATTAATGATATAGCCTTAATATCTCTTTTCCCCTAATTAAATAATATATTAACTCGCGATCTTAGCCTTTAATTAATAATTATATAAGGGGACTTAAATCCTTAAAGGTATAAATCGCGTTAGTAGTATTAATTAGATTTTTCTACTATTAAGCTTACTCCCTTAAGACGTGTTAGCTTATTATATTATATACTTAAGTCGCGCTCCCTTAGTAAGGCTCGTCGTCACCGCGATAAGGTTAATAGATAGAGCGTGAGGAGGTTAATAGATAGAGCGTAAGGAGGTCTAAATATCCTTATAAAGGCTTTAAAATTGATAATTATAAAATAATTTAATAATTATATTAAGAGTTAAGGCCTCCTCTCTTAAAAATAAATAAAAATATAAAAGAAGAAGTTAATTAAGATAATATTAAAAATTATTATAAATATAATAAACATAATATAATAAGATTAATATAATTAATATAATTAATTTCCTTTTATTTAATATTATATAAGCTTTTAATAATATTTTTTATTAAAGACTTATTTATAATTTTAAAAGAAAGGGGATTCTTTATTATATTATAAATTAAATAAAAAGCTTTTTAAAAGAAAGGACCTTTTTTATAATTATTAAAAAAATTATAAATAAAATAAAATTAATAAAAACTTTTTTAAAAAAAATTATTAATCTTTCTTATCCTTTATTTATCCTTTTATATATTATTTATTAAGGAGTATATAATAATTAAATTATAATTATAAGTTAAAAGATTTATCAATAATATTTATTTATTAATATATAAGAAAATTATAAAGGGAAATTATAAAATTATAAAATTAATATATAAGATTTATTTTAAATCGGCTTTAATATATAAAGTAAGCTTTATCCTTTAAAAGTATAAAGTAATTTATTTTATCTATTATCTTTATTACTTTAATATAAATATAATAATTAATTCAAGATATTTAATAAAAAATATGTAAATAAAGATCTAAGTCTTAAAATTATATATTAATAATAAATTATAATAAGGCTTATTTTTAAAGAGGATATAAATAAAATTTATTACTTAAAGTCTTATCCTTTTTATAATATTAATATTAATATAAAGAGCTATCCTTAATAAGGTTAAGAGGTTATATAATATAATAATAAAATTAATAATAATTTATATATTTATTATATAATATATATTATAAGGCTTAAAGGAAATAAAGAAGATATATATAAAGAAATTTTAAAATTATTTAAAATAATTATTTAAGATATATATTAAGAGTATATAAGGTTATTTTAATATAAATCTTAAAGGTAAAAATAAGAATAATCCTTATATAATTAATTTTTAATTTTTAATTTTTTGTTTTATATATTAAAAGGGATTTACTTAATAATAATAATAAGAAATAGATATATCTAAAGAGAATTAAGGGCTAAGAGAAGGAAGAGGAAAAAGGTAATAAAATCCCTTATAAAAGAAAATAATTAGTAAGTTTTATATTCTTTATATTTAAATAATTAAAATATAATTATAATTAAGAAGATAACTTAATACCTTAAGAAAATAAAAAATTTAAAATTATTAATAAAAGTCCTCTTAAGATATAAAATAAAGAGAATATTAAATAAAATTAAAAATTAAAGATTATTCTCTTCCTTAATTTAAAGATTTATAAATTAATAGGAGGATCCTTTATAAAGGCTTTTAAGAAATTAAAAGTTCTATATTTAT
>JAABUL010002022.1_pt1 | contig 35464 bp, 56 predicted proteins | sample 5559151 | NCBI WGS metagenome assembly JAABUL01 (sample SAMN10711876, study PRJNA513368) | rock metagenome | isolation source: Antarctica rocks | place: Antarctica: Victoria Land, Pudding Butte sud | reverse complement strand
GCGCGCGCGCCGCGTGGTTCCATCGTTCATTGCCCGTGAGGCCTGTAGGCTGTCTGGTCAACTACCCCTGTCCGCTGCCAGGTACACCGGGCGGTGGGGCACGACGGGCGGCGGCTGGCGGTGAAGGTCCAGCACGCAGGGCTGAGGGAGAGCGGTGACGTGGATGTAGCCACCATCGGCGTCGCCGCGGACATCCTGCGCTACTTTGCGCCCGACTACGACTACCGCTGGGTCGTCGACGAGACGCGCACCAACCTGCCGCTGGTGCGCCATTCCCTCGTGTACATCCAACCTTGCATTTCAACCCTTCCAAATCTTAGACGGAATCGCTGTTTTGCCGCCCGACCACGACTTTTGCTGGCTCGTCAATAAGCTGCGTTTTCGACCTGCCGCTGGTGCGCCGTCCACGGCCTGCTTGAGCAGGAATGCCAGCAGCTGCCGTCAGTGGCGGCTGCCGTGCAAAAGTGCAGCCGCAGACAAACCCTAAAGTGCGGACACAGGCATTCCATAGTGGTGGCGCAGCGGTGCGGGACGCTTGCGCAGACTGGCAGATCTCCCGCAGGGAGCTGCGCCATGTCGCCAGCCTGTGCGTCGACGTCAGGCAACCGTGTACGTCGTGTGTGTGTGCAGGAGCTAGACTTTGAGCACGAGGCGGCCAACATGGTGCGCTCCGGCGCCAACCTCAGCGGCCCCTCCAGCCGCGTCGCCGGGCTCGTGGTCGTCCCTCAGGCACGCTGACACGCTGAGTGTGCTGAGTTTTGCTGAGGTTTGGCATTGCCTGGACATGCTCAAACTTCCAAACACCGTCGGCACTCCTGCAGTGCTGGCTGATGTGCCTGGGATGCAGGACGCCGGTTTCTGTAGCCTCGCTTCTGTAACAGCCGCATCTGGCAAACCCTACACCGCTGCCCGGCGTCGGCGGCGGCGGCGCGGCAAACGCCAAGCTGCAGCGCCAGGACCGCCGGAAAAACTTACTGCAAGCGGTCGCTGATCGGAACACAACTCCATGACCTGAACGTCATTAGGGCTAAAGGCTAAACCCTAAACTCAATGCAGGCGGTGCCAGAGCTGACGTCGAAGCGGGTGCTGACGATGGAGTACATGGACGGCGTGGGGCTCAACGATCTGCAGGGTTTAAAGGACTTGGGCGCCGACCCCGCCGAGGTGAGCCCTCGAGCGAGACAACGACTGGGGCGATGCCGCAAACTCTGCGGAATTTTTGATAAATAAAGAATTTTCAATCAGAGTTTGCGGGCGGGCACAGTATGGTTCCGTGAGCTGCGTGGAAGAACCTCCGCTGAGGCTAGGGTTTAGGGTATTGCAACTTTGTCGCGTGAGCCAAAGAGCCCTTTCATGGGCAGGCAGGAAGGGAGCAGCATGTTAGGGTATAGGTTTTAAGCTTTGACACCGAGTGCTGTGTCCTGGCTGCAGGTGGCGCACCTCATCTCGAGGGCGTTTGCGGAGATGATCTTCCACTTCGGTGATGTGCACTGCGACCCGCACGCAGGTAGGGTTTAGGGTCTTGCGACCCACACGCAGGTTGTTTGTTTTGACAGCTGGGTTCATCCGCTGATTGCGCTCGGTGCTGTTCTTCCAGGCTGTTCTCATGCACAGCTGCGATTGTATTGCTCTGGACCCAGAGGCGACGGCGTCTGTGAGAGTCCACGATCTCACAGACTCCCCACAGTTTTGCCTGCACTGCCGCAGCCAACATGAAGATCAGGCTGGCGCCGCCACTGCAACCGGCAGGCAGTGCCCCCGACAGCAGCGCCGCACGAGTCTCGTCAGCAGCCGCACAGCACAGCAGCAGCGACGGTACAGCCGCCTCAACTCAGCGGGCAGCGCCAGGTGGCAGCGCCGGGGCTGGCGACAACGGCAGCGACAGCGCAGGGGGCGAATCGTGGCGGGCCCGCTGGCTTGCGCCCTGGCAGCGGCGGCGGCCGCGGCCGCGGCTGCAGCTCGTGCTCCTGGACCACGGCCTCTACAGGTGAAGGGGCTCAGTGTTTAGGGTTTAGGGTTTAGGGCAGGCGCAGTCTGTATGTGACTGGGTTTAAGGGTACTCTCGCAACTGTGGGCGCCACATTTTGTCGCCCAGCGGTGGAGGAGCACGGCTGCGAGACCTGCAGCTGCCTAGAGCCGCGCAAACCTGGCCGCCTGAGCTTTGGGCGGTCCAGCCACGGTCCAGCCGCGTGCTGGGTGCAGGCGAACTCAGGTCCCTGTAAACTGTAACAGCTGTCCTATCTCGCATTGGTGCAACGCAGGCAGCTGGACGACGAGCTCAGGCTGGAGTACTTGCGGCGGGCCCGGGTCAGTGCGGTCAACGGGACCTACTATCTGCCTTGATTTCAGCCCAGATCCCTCAGCATACGAGTTTCTGCAAATTGTCAGTGCGTTGGCGGCACGCAGGCAGCTGGACGACGACTTCAGGCTGGAGTATGCAAAGCTGTGGCAGAGCCTGGTCATGGCGGACGAGCGTGGCATCCGGTCCGCGGCGGCAGCCATGAACGCCGGCGCGATGGCGGAGTTGTTTGCCGGAATGCTCACCAACCGGCCCTGGGACCAGGCATGCACCTGGATGCCGTTGTTTCACTGCTTCCGTTTGTCATCCGTTTGTCATCAGAGTGCACCTGAACTGAAAGGCTCGCTGTGCACGTCCTGTGCGGCCTGGCCTGAGGAACCGTCAGGAGCACGAAACGAGAAGCAAGCGACAGGCTGACAGTCCACAAAAGGTTTAGGGTTTTGCCCTAACCCTAAACCCTAAACCCTGGCATTCCGATGCACACTGTAGCCTTCCGCCCTTGTCAAACGAAAACTGACAGCCTCACGCCGCTCGTGCGTAGGTGGTGAGGGGCTCTGCAGACCACCTGCAGGTGGGCCGCGGCGGCGAAGCCGAGCGGCAGCAACTGCACAAGTGCGCGACTGAAAAACCTAAACCCTCGACCCTAACCCTAGCATCGCGTCTCTAGTTTGCACATGGTGTCCCGAAATCGTTCCCTCCACTGACACTCGCTCAACGGTTGGCCTTCAACGGCGATGGGTTTCGCAGGCGGTCTGATGCTCGCTGATGGATGACGCACCTACCACAAGCTTGCCGTTGCACCAAGCTTCCCGAACCGTCATGGACTGCATGGAAATGCATGCACTAAACCCTAAATCCTGTGGCGCCACAGGTACGCGCAGGAGTTTGCGGCGGACGCAGCAAAGCTGCTGCAACAGGTGCCACGCGCGCTGCTGCTGCTGCTGAAGACCAACGACTGCCTGCGCTCTGTGGACGCAGCGCTCGGCCAGGTGCTGCTATCTATGTTGCGTGGACCTTGCACAAATGTGAATATCTTTTGTGTGAACTCGAAGAAATCAGTGCTGGGCTGCGCTGCGTGCTAGCTGCGCGATTTCGCGTCCGAGCGCTCCAAAGCCCGTATGTGATAAGGGCGTGCAAGGCAGCTCTTCAACTGCTCTCATACTGTTGAACGCCTGCCTAAACCCTAAACCCTAAACCGCAGCCGGTCAACACGTTCCTTATCACCGCGCGCGCCTGCGACCGCGCCCTCGCGGAGGCGCGCTGGCAGACCCGCCCTGGCATTGGCGCCCTGGGTGCGCCGCTGTTGCATAATCCCTTGTTGTCACCACGCTGACCAACATCCGTCCCGTGTCCTGCCTCCACCCTGTTAGCACATTGCGCTCTGCGCGCCTGGTAGCTACCCTAAACCCTAAACCCTAGCTGCCTGGGCGGCAGCCGAAATGGTCCTGCAACTTCAGCGGAGGTTCAGCGAGAAGAGTCGAGAAGCTCCCCCCTGTCACGCAGCCCGCAATGCGACGGACAGGCTGCGCCTGGAGTGGCGGCTGGCCCTGTTCCGCACGTTCGCGGCGCTCGCCGGATTGCAGGCTGCGCTGGCGGTGCAATGGCGTCAGGGCGCGGCTGCGCTGGGCCTGGCGCCCCCGGCAGCAGACTCAGCGGCGGACGCGGCGGCGGATACGGCGGCACCGCCTGCAGGCCTGCCGGCCCCAGTCTGATTTCGAAAACTTCGGTGTCTCGAACTTCTTGCCGACCCTGTCAGCGCGCTGGGCTGCCGCAGCGAGATGCGGCGGATGCACGTGCTGCACGAGTGCATCTCTAGAGAGACAGACTGTGCTGACATAGGCTGCACGAGTGCATCAGGCGCAGCCGCCAATGAGTGGCACAGAATTGAGCAGGCAGCGCTACCTCGCGCATGATCGTCAGGGGTGGTGGTCGGCTGCTGCAGGAGTTTGTTACACATAGGAAGTGTACGAAGCAATTCTCGAGTGCACCGCCACTTGCCAGGCATAATCACGAACATGCGTGAGGTGTGACCTCAGATGAAATCGCAATTCGTCAAGTAGGTATGGGTACAGTCCATCTGTATGCAGTACACATTCACTTGTAACTGCTTGTAACATCCGACCGACGCCGTGCTAAACCCTAAACCCTGCAAACCCCGTGCAACTCTCGATCATTCCAATCGTTCAGCAGACTTCCTCTCGAATGTCAGTGCTGCGAAGTACCGTGATTCGTCGCAACTGCAGTATGGTGTGCCATCAAAGCTGCCGGCTGCGCTTGATGTGTATGCGCTCGAAGCAGCGCCACTACCAAGTAACCGCAGAACCGTCAGGGCGTCGGCGGCGCCACTGAGTCTGGTGCGCCAGTATTGCCGCCCTTCGCCCTCATCTCATCCCGCGCCTTCTGCAGCAGCCCCTGCGCCTCGCCTGCAGTGCAGCATGATGGGAGGTTGGATTTAAACACTCGGACGAGCACAGCTGCGTCGCCTGCAATTCTGGCCGGTGGCGTGGAGTTAGAAATCGGCTCCAGATTGACACTTCGCTCCTGAGAAGAAAATCGTTCCTCGAACTGCTGTTCCAGCCTGCTGTGCCGTCACTCTCGGTAGAAGCGCAACGACACAGGCATGCATCTTGCATGAGGCTTGCGCTGAGCATTCCTACCGATCCCGGCCGGCAAGGAGGCACATCGTGTATACCCGTGCCGAGTCATACAGACAGGTGAAGCAAGCGCTGGTCAGAACGAGGCGCTGACACGGGCGCACGAATGCGGCCTCACCGGCGCGCAGCTCCCCGTTCCGCATCTTGGCGACCATGAGCGTCGCCTCTGGGCGGCGCAGCAGGCCACGCACGTTTCGCAGGCCGGTGCCGAAGCATACCCCGCACACCCGCACGCCACGGCCAAAGCACTGCGGGCACTCCACGAACTCGTAGGAGTCCTTCGCCCGCTTCCTGTGTTGTGCGTCCGAACAGATGGGAGTGTCAGTTATGGGCCGCCATCCAGTTGAAAACAAGGTAGGTCCCATGGTGTGATATCCACCACATGGTGGCAAGTCCTCACCGCGCCAGTCAGCACCAAGCAGCCAGCCAGATTCGCCGTGAGTGGCAGGATGAGGCCAGGGACCTGGAGACTTTGCGCAGCCTTGTGCGTTATGTCGGGCAAGACAGTATGGAGGAGTACCTGTTGAGCGCGCGCCACTTGCCGGTGCCGCCACACATGTCGCACGGCACGACGCCCGTGCCCAGGCACTCCCTGCAGCGCGGCTCCTCCGACACGTCCGTGCCCGGCGCCACGCCCGCTGCATCGGCCGTCTCGGCACCGCTCGCAAGCGCAACCAGGCCCGCCGCGCCCAGCCACACTGCCTGCCGCCGATTGGCAACGAAAGACGGCGGCGCCACCCGCTGCGGCTGCGGCTGCTGCGCTGGCTGCTGTGGCGGACGTTGCGGCTGCTCGCTGGGCTGCTGTGCACCTGCGCACGCAACTTGTGACCGGTGAAGGCACTCTGCTGCGGTTGCAGTCCTCGCTACCAGAGTGCATGCTATTGTCAGGGACACACGTCTGAAGGCAGAACGTACGGAAGCGTGGTTGCGGGTGCATAACATACATCTAGGCGACTGCAGAGGCATGATGCCCGGGGATGGTGGTGCTGCACCTGATGCCTGGACAAGGCTGAGCTGCCTAGGGCCAGAAGCGTGAGTCGACTGCGCGGTCATCAACAGCAGTCATGATTTAGATTCAGACAATCACCACGCATGGGTAAGTGGTAAGTCAGTGGCGAGAAGTGCACAGCAAACCAGCTGGAATACAGTGCATGCAGCGACTCAGCCTCACCCGTGCTGGTGTCACACTCTGCGCGCCGCCGCGGCACAGGCATGACAGTCCCAACATGGTGTATACAATTGATAGGCGTATGCGAGTCTTGCAAGCTGAAGGCATGTGTCTCGGCTTCTGCGGAGTAGAAGTCTATCCAGGGTATATCCAGGGTGTATCCAGGGTATACAGCTGGCGTACGGTTACGGTGTGCGTATCAGGGTTTCCAGCCTGATGTTTTGGAGATATTTTTGGGCCCGGCCTGGCCCGGCTCGACGCGCAGCGGCCTGTTGACCACGTCGGCAAGAGGCTCTCGTTTCTGTTCAGCCGAGTACACTTTGAAAAGCAAGTAGCCCAAGGCACGGCCGCCGGCGACGTCCTGTGAGGTTCACCAGACGTTTGGCCGCAAACGCGTGCCTTTGAACTTATGTTGCCCCTCCGCCCAAGCTTTGTGTAGGTAAGATTATGATTCACAACCACGTGCTGGTCCCAGACAGCTAACCGCTGGCGTCTTCCGACGTCAGGGGCCGCGACCAATCGGTCGTGTGGGGCCTAGTGCAGCCCCTGTGACCTGGACGGCGGGGCGCCGGTCTAGTCATTGAACTCTATATCTACACGGCAACGCGCCTTTGGGCCGCATTTTTGCCGACTTGCCAGACTTGTCAGCATGCGACATACAATAACCCACCTGCGATGTAGCATGCGCCGTGCGATGTCTGCCGCGGCTATTCCGGCAGCTCTTCACATCAGTGAAACATGCGAGGACTGCAGCGTTCAATTCGCTGCCGCCTGCGTTTTGCGATCGAGCATAAAGACACAGTGCCCGCAGTGCAGGGTATGCCCGCTGCTACTCTCGAGGGAGGCATTAGCAGCAGGCCTGTACGTGCGTGCCTGTACGTGCCTCAGCGCAAATATTTGTAAATTGCCAACGTCTGTCCCTAGTCTTGCAGGCACGAGCGCTTCGTTTCGTGGCAGCACCGGCACAGGCGGAAGCCAGCCCTAAGCAGCGGCGCGCAATCAAAGCACAAGCAGCGCAGCACACCGCAGCCGCAGCATCCAGCAGCACAGCAGCAATCAGCGCCTGCTGCAGCTGGCATGGCGGTGCCCACCACTGCCACCAGAGAGTCGCCTGGAGGCGCGCCCGCCAGGGACGCTGCTGGCCGCCCGCGGAAGCCATATGTCATGAGCAAGCCGCGGGAGACGTGGACCGAGGCTGAGCATGCGCTGTTTGTCGAAGCGCTCGGCCTGTGAGCCCTTCCCATCATTGCAGTAGGATGCATGAACTGATGGTCCACGTTTCAGCGCCCAGTGCTTGTGTGCCGTGCGAGGCTGAGCAGAAGCGACATGCAGCAGTTGGCAGAGCAGTTGTTTGCATGATGTCGTCGAGTTTCAAGCGTTCTGCCAACTTCAGGCAAGCTTCAGGCAGAGTTGAAATGCCTAACATTCAGGCATTTCAGATCTGCCGACCCGTGCTGATGTCTGCAAGTCTTTGGCGGCCCACAGGTACACACGAGACTGGAAGAAGATTCAGCAGCATGTCAAGACCAAGACGGCGGTCCAGGTGCGGCTTGCCTCTGCTGCTGGACATGTGCATGCCAAGCGCCTGCCCATGGCGGCTGCCGTCCATATGTAACCTCACTGGGTTTCATGTCCAGGATGGCAGGTCCTCACAATGCAACTGCCTAACCCTGGTCTTGCTATCAATGTGCAGATCCGCAGCCACGCGCAGAAATACTTCCAGAAGCAGGTCAAGAACGGCAACAGCGCTGCCGTGCTGCCGCCCCGCCCCAAGCGCCAGGTGTGCTGCACTTTCCAACGTAAGTTGCCTGCCACTGCCTGCTACAGTCACTGTTGCTGTCGCATGGGCTGACTGCGGGAGCTAATTCGAGTACCTCTAGTCGCGTGCTGCCGGCTCATCAAGTTCTCAGCTCGCTGACTCGACTGACTGAACACTAAACCCTAAACCCTAAACCCGCCTTCTTTGGCTCTCTGCAGTCCGGCACCCTGAGGAGGGCCGGCCGCAAACGTAGGAGCGAGCCCGCCGCCACGCTGGCGACAGCCGGCTCCGCTGCGCTGCGCCGGACGCCGCCCGAGCCGGTCGCCGGCGCCGGCCGCCCATGCAGCGTTGCAGAGCCATCGTCCTGCACCGCTTCTGGCTCTGAGGACGGCGCCGGCTCCTGCTCTGTTGCGCAGGTGAGCGTCGGCTTGCATCCTGGATGTCCTTCCAGCAGGAGCCGTTGCAGCGGCGCATCAAACCCTAAACCCTAGACCCGCAGCAGCCCATCGTGTGGTAACGCTCCTGCCCCTGACGATGCAGTTGTCAGCCACATGATGCAGGACTGTGTCGCAGTCTCTGCTGGAGTCGCACAGCGCGCTACTGCACGGCAATACGTTAAGGTGCCCCACCGTTCACAAGATAGTCGTTTCTTTCATGTCTTCGCAGAGCCCGGAGCAGCGCAATGGCGGCGCCGACGTGCCGCGCCTGCAGCGCAAGGTCCGCCGCACTGCCGAGAGGGCAGCCGCCACCTGGCGCGCCGACAGCGCTGTCGATGCCTCAGACCGCTCAGACGACGAGATGGACGCCGGGCAGCCGCCGGCGGGGCAGCAGGACACGACCGCGAGCCCCCCGCCGCAGGAGTGGCCGAAGCCCGGCCACTTTGGCAGCTACGTCGCGGCGGCGGCGGCGCCGGAGGCCTACTCCGGAGCCATGCCAACATCATACCACGTGCGCCAGTGGATCACCTGGGTACTATCTGCCTTTAACTGTTGAGCACGCTCGTGCGCACCCGTGGCTGCGTGCCGCAGGACATCAGCAACATGTGTTGGTGACGAGGATTACCCCGTCGCAAAGGTGACCTGGGCACTATCTCCGTCTCGCGGTCCAATCTCAACCACATGCTTCCTGCCTGCGTGCAGACGTTCTATCCGGGGCCGCCGGGCTATCCCTCCTGGCAGCAAATGTGCCAGGGGCTGCACTCGGGCGGCGGCGCGCAGCCCGCGGCGCCGCCGCCCCCCGACCGGCAGCCGCCCGATTTTCTGTCGATGTACCGCTTCCTGGGCAGCCTGTTCGACAGCAGCTGCGGCTCGCTGGACCACAGCAAGATGCTGGCGGAGATGAGCCCCGCGACGCGCGAGACGGCAACGCACTGCCTGCAGATGCTGGTCGCCAACATGCAGGTGTGATCCTGCTTACGTGATCCTGCTTACGTGATCCTTGCTCTCCGGCTGCTGCTGCGACTGAGCCTGCTGATGCTGCCGCCTTGCGGGTGGCGGTGTCTGAGCCGTTCTTTCAAGCATTGGTGTACTTCTCGGGTTGCCGGCTCTGCTGGACAACATGATGCTGATGTGTTTGTGGTCACGTCGCAGGCGCCGGGATGGCAGGCGCTGCACAATTCCGTAGAATGATCACGCAACCGACACGGCGGCGACGGGCAAGGACTTGGTCGCCGCCGTATCTACAGATGTCGAGACGGGCGGCACTGGCTTTTCTGTGCTGCACCGCCATCTGCGAGAGGGCATGAGTCTTACTCTTGACAGCTAAATACCTGGATGATGAGCTCATTCCGCATATCCTCAGGCTTTTCAGCGAGCTCGATTCGGTGCTGTACGTTCTATTACTATATGTTTTATCACTAAAGCGCAGTTGCGACACAGTAGCTGAGCATGCGTGCGGTCGCATGGCATTGGAATCTGAGTCTAATTTTGGAATGCGCCTTTTGTGCAGATATCGTGTGCTGCCTGTTTGTTTTGCAAGCGTTAAGTACCTACGTTGAAACTGAATTCAAGCTCTCTCGAGTTTCTGAACCTCCACTTCGAACCGGGCGTCAAATGGGCATGGACGCAATGTCCAAATGTCTGCAGAGGAGCACGCAGTTTAGTGACCCTGTACGATTGCACGCATGGCAGGGAGGTGGCTTCGCGGCTGGCTGAGGCTCCCGCTGTTCAAGTCATCTGTCTGCCACTCACACCTGTGCCAGCTTTTCTGCCTCCTGCCGCGACACGATGTCTGCAATGCGTACCGGCTCCGGCACCTGGAGCAATGCAAGCTGCCCATTCAGCATACGATTTCCAGCTGTGCCAATTTACTGTTTGTGGGCTAACCCAGGCATGCAGCTCGACACCATCCTAGAATTCGGCCATCTGCAATGCGGATGCGCCGGTAGGAGCTTCTGTGCACAATCGTGCACACAGATGCGTCACATTTGACCTGTAGGGTCTAGGTTTTAGGGTTTAGGGTTTAGAGCACCCTAAGCCCCCCCTGCACTTGCCTTATGGAGGCAGCAACGCCGCACGACGTCCGCCGCCGAGGCCAGTGAGACCCGGTGCCCCACCGACACGTACACCGGCTGCCGGTGGCTGGAGTCCTTCAACACCGCGGTGGCAACGGCGTCGCCGTTCGAACCTCGGAGGTCCAGGCTGGTCACGCCTCCTGCTGCCATGCGCTCCTGCGCGCGCAAGCGCCGTTGCAATTTGATCCTAGCTCCTGCATCCTGCAGCTATGCCGCTGTCATTTAATGCACACATCCCCGCCAGGCTGGCCATCTGAATCTTGTGGTGCTCAATATTGCTTGGGGCTTGCTCCTAGGTAATGGAGCGCTGGATCTGGCAGATGATGACAGCGCTGGATCTGGCATTTGATGACAGCGCTGAAGCCCACCTTGACCTCCCGCTCACGCAGCAGCGGCACGTCATTCAGGCTCTTGCCGACGCCAATCGCGCGCGCACCCGCAGCCAGCCCAAATTGGCAGGCGGAGCCGCAGCAGCGGGGGTGGCACGCCCCGAAGCCGTCCACCAGCACCAGCTCCGGCTCCTGGCCCGCCGCCTGCAAGGGTGTTTGAGTTCGAGAGTTTGTGAATATCGAGACATCAACAGCCTGCCCTGCCATTGAGATACGCCCAGCAAGCCAGATGCGCGGACGCCGATGCCAAGGTGGACCAGCCTTGCGGCATGGAAGCCGGCCCAGCGTCCAGTGGTGCTGACTTGTGGCGGCCAGTGCTGGCTTGTTGACGTGCGGGACTGGCTGCGCGTGTAGGATTTAGGGTTTAGTGGCTGCATCGGAGGCATTAGGAAGGCGCCTCAAGTCCAGCAGGCTGTGCCACCATACGGAGAGGGATTGCAAAGTGGCCAACCGACCTGCGCGGCTGCCCAGACTCTCATGTAGGCCGGCACCTCGCGGAACCCTAAGAAGCCTGCACCAGGATGTTTATCTCTAGTGGCGCTGCTGCAAAAAATAATAATCGGTGCAGTCAGCAATGGTTTATCCAGAGACTTGCGGATGCCACAGACCTGGCTCGTAGGGTAGTTCTGTTTCGAAGGCATGGCAGTGTGTTGCCACGACCTGCAGGTCTGGCCATGAGAGAATTGCCAGGCACGACACGCCTGCATTGTTGCAGATGGGACATCACTGCAAAGCGGCGAGCATTCGAGCCAACGTAAAGTAACTTTGAGACGCTTTGCTTATCATTGGACCATCGCTTGAGACACCGTGGAGAAGCTTGGCAGGTTCTTGAGGCATGCACACCGTGGCATGCGCTCGCATCAGATGCGGTGCGGCATGCACCAGGATAGCCGTGCGCTCAGCAATGGTCCATGAAACACAAAGATGGAGCATGACACCTTTCAGGTCGTCGATCCAGTGCACATCCAGGCCGCCGATGCGGCGCAACTCCCAAGGTTCTGCGTCATCGGTGTGCACCACCTGGCTTGCCCACTCCAGCTGCTGCTGCTCAAATTCTGCTTTGTTGTTCATCGCATCGCTGACGGCTGCGCATCACGGAGTCCGTCTGACAGAGGATGCTGCGCACCCCTGGAGTGGAAAATTGTGCAGCTCACGCTGCGGCGCAGCTACTTCACACCGTGCAGCTGCCTTATGTGAGTCTGGTGAGTGCGAGAGCGCCTTCAGGTATGAATGCTTATGAGTTTGCGTTCAACCTTGTACAGGCTACGGTCTGCTGCTCGACTCTGGAAATCCTGCTGTGCACAGATCGATCAGACCGCTTCACTTCACTGCATGGACCTTGCAAAAGCTGCAGAAGTCAGCAAGCCGAAAATGTACATCGCAAGTTGACAAGGAAGGATACGTCGACATTCAATCCGAGGTAAAACTGCATCTGCATATCTGCTCAGGTTTCACGATTAGCATGTCGTTTGCTCATGCAGCGGCGGCACAAGTTCGGCGGGTCTGTCTCTGACGCTCGGATGCAGATTACGCAACTTGGCGCAGAAGAGAATCATGGGGTGGATGGGGCTCAATGGCGGCTGTTACATGCCGCCGCCGGCAATCAATGCGCAGGTATTGCCGCCGCTGCTGTTGCATGCAGCGCAATCTTTCAGCTTCGCGGCCACGTCTTTGCGATCGCCCCACAACCCGTCAACTGAGCACATTTGTAGCTAAAGTCCTGCAACAACAGTTCGTGAAGGCAAATTCTGAAGGCAGCATGCCTCACTGGCAAGTCAAAGCTTAATCAGCGAGCAGGCAGGGCAAGACGAGCTGCCGCCTGAGAATGCGCAGCTGCAGCCGAGCCTGAAGGCTAATACATTCTCACAATATGCACTCGACGTGGAAACGGGAGGTCAGACCAAGCCAGTCGGCCAGGGTCGCAGCACGGGTGTCATGACTGCGCGCGACATAACCAAGGTGCTGCACCGTCCAGTGCACAAGGCAGCAGTGGAAACCTCAGCGGCAGTCGTTTGTCTTCCAAGCAAGAGCTGCACTGCAACCGCAGGGTAGCAGAACAAGGTATGCTCAGGACGTGTCAATTGCACATGGTCAGCACGCCGCTGCTTCACTTCACTGCTCGAACTCAGTATCGCGAGAGGCGTTTGGACATCATCTGGAGTGCGACACGTGTCTGCTGGTGGCAATCGGTGGCAGCGAGCGCATTGGCGGCAGCTCATTGAGCGACGTCCAGAGGCGGCTTCTTCGGCGACCGCGACAACGGTAGGGTCAGCAGCGGCACCAGTGGCGGCGGGAGTGTCGGCGGCGGCAGCAGCGTGGCCGCATGCGACGGCGGCAGCTCTGCAGGCGGCGGGGAACCTTCGCCGCAGATCAGCGTCGCCGCTGGTGAAGTCACAGGACACTGCGGCGCCAGCGACGATGCGGAAGACGAGGCTTTACTGGGCCGCCGCCAATCCATCTGACGCCGCCCCTCCGCCGCCGGCAGCTGCCACCGGCACCACAACGCCGGCTTTCCCAATGCTCGACCGGGGGGTGCTGGACTCGCAATTGGGTCGTGCTGGGTGCATGTTGAGCCGGCTTTGAGGGTGTCATGACGATGCACAAGACGATGCATCTGGAACCCTGGAGGGGTTGAGCTTCTGTGCATGCCATGGCCATTGTAGGCATGTACTCTCTGCACCATACCGTACTTTCCTCAAAGATCGGCAAGTCAAAAACGGCTCGCTTGATTTGGAGTCTCCATTGGACGCAAGAAATGGCCATATTTGACGAGTTTCCAATTCGGCTCCCGTTTTAGAATTTGCCTCAATTGTGAAATCTCAGCCGCACACACGGTATTGGCCTTCTGGAGAGGCCTTAAGCGCCAATAGGGCTGCAGTGATGCATGGAGGCCTCAGTGCGTTTTCTGTGCAAGATCACGTCACCCTGGCGACGAGCCAGGGTGGGGACTGAGTTTTCGACTCGCTGGTCACCGATAATTGCGAAATGTCAAATGACCATCTTACTATTTGCCAACCCTTATTTGAGGCCAGTACGGTAGCATGCAATTGGCAAGTGCCTGACTGATACAGGAGCGACGTGGTGCTGGGTGGCCATTGGCGCTCGGAGGACTGCACTGCAGACAGCTACCTGTATCTGGGCTCGCAAGACTCGGTCCCTTGGTGCAGCGCTGGCTGATGATGGAGGGGACGGAAATGTGAGACGTGTCAACCAGACCCCCGGCTGGGTGCAGCTATGGCGGACGATGCCAGGCACAATGACAGCCACCGCTGCGTCTTCAATTAGTGCATGTGGAAGGGCACGATGTGGATGGCTGGGCTGCTTCGTGAATGAAAGCATAGCACAATGGATGTGGGACTCGGAAGAATTCAGGCTGGGGGGAGGGCATGGCACGAGATCTTTACGAAATGCAGGGCCATCTGCGATCAAATGAGACAGCACGAGCAATCAAAACGAACACCAGTGTGCTGATATTGTTTGTGGTCACGACGACGTTTTCCCCCCAAGCATCACCACACGATGCGCAACAAAATCTGCTCTAGAGAATGAACTGCATTGCACGCTGCGCATGAAATGCATCATGAAAACCAAGAGCTGAAGCACGACTGTTTGCTGCCCATAGACGATATCAAAGCGCGCTCGCAGCCTGCGCTGGCAGCGCAGGTGCGAGCCATGAGACCTGTCCCCGACCCAGCAGCAAGCTGAGATGCGGACACGCATGTGCCTGGAGTCGCAGTGCCTTCTGAGAGCGCCTGAATCAAGGCTGCACGATCCGTTTCCATCGACCTCTAGTGGACCTACTTCGGGGTTCAGGCTTTTTCAAGCGCCAGCCAGGCTGCCAGGGCCGACATGGACGCGGCCTCGAGTGCATGCCGCGCCAACAGGTCGTCCCATGCGCCCGCGACGCCATGCTGCCTGCAGGGTTTCGGGTTTCGGGTTTAGGGTTTCAGGGTAGCAGGAGGAACGAACAGAGCGAAATGAGAGTAGCAGGGATCCGTCCTCGGGTATGTCCAAGGCAGCAGGACCCAGCAGGCGAAACTAGGCGCCAGCAGGATGGATGAATCCACATCTTTGATGCGCAAGAAAGGGATGGGAAGAAGACGGTTTCACACCTCTGCTCTGCCTGGAGCGCAGCCGAGCCGGGCCGCGCGGTGGCCGCTGCGTTGTGCTTCTGCAGCGGCGCCATCAGCAGGCTGCACGCAGCAGTGACGGACGCTGTTGGCTCGCCACAGCCCATGGAGGCTGCCGCGGCGCCGCCGGCGCAGCCGCCGCCGCCACAACCCCGGCCGCGGGACCACTTGCAGCTGCAGGCCGCCGGCAGCGGCGGCAGACGCTGCTCCGTGCCGCCGCCCATGCAGCGCTGAAGACGGAGGCCCTCGGAGTCGTGCCGCCGCTGCATGGCTGAGACCGCTGCCGCCAGGGCTGATGGCAGCGCTGGAGCACCGCCCAAGCACGCCGCCGCCGCAGCTGGCAGAGTTGCGGCGGCCGTCGAGGCCGCCGCGGCAACCAGCGGCGCAGAGTCGCTGCCGCGTAGCCGGGCGCAGGAAGCGAGCAGCGCCCCAAGGCGGCCGCGACTGCCGCGGGGGCGCCGCTCGAAGCTCAGCGCCAGCATGGGCGCCTTGGCGCCAGCAAAAGCGCCGGTGCCGCCGCCGCCGTCAATGCTGACAGACGACCGCAGCCGCCGCGGCCGGCCAGGCGTCATGCCCGGCAGCTCGGCAGCAGCCCAGGCGTTGCGCGCTGACTGGCTGCGCGGCGGGCCGCGCGGCCGCCGCGCATTGGGCCCTGCCACTGGAAGGCTAGGCGGCGTCATGGTCGCCGCGGCGACATCCTCCTCAGCGCCCGGCAGCTGGCACGACATCGCGCCGCCCAGCGGCGACGGTGGGGCGCCGCTGCGACCCGAGCGGCGCTTGACAAACGCGCCCAGCGCCGGGCTGCTGCGCTGGCGGCCGCTGAGCTTCTGCCGCTTTGCGGTCGTCCGCGCCGCCGGGCTGGCCGGCTGCGCTGCGTCTGCCTCCGCCTCCGCAGGGCTGGTCGCCGGTGCGGGTGGCGTGCACAGGGCTGGAGACGCCTCGACCTGCTGCCGCTGCAGTACCGCCGGGCTGCCAAAAGGCACAGGCAGGGCGGCTGCCTTTGGCGTCTGGGCGACTGCCGTTGAAGCCGCAGGGATTGCCGCTTCTGCAGGCGGCAAGCCGAATGGCGGGTCTGCGGCAGCCGCTGGCGTTTCGCTGGGCTCTGGCGTGTGCAGGCCGGGCACTGGCGTTGCAGGTGGGATGGCGCCTGGCGTCGGGGGCGGCGATGCCGCTGCAGCTCGGGCCACGGCGTCTGTTCCCAATGATGCCGCTGGCAGCGGCTCCTGCCTCACGGGCGGCGATGCCGTCGGTAGCGGCATTGGCGGGGGCTCGGCTTTGGCGTTGCGGGGCCGGCTGATGGTGCTGCGGCAGGTGGCGGCCGGGCTGCCCGGCTGCTGCTGCTGCTGCTGCTCCGCCTTAGTCATTGGACGCTCCGGCGCCTGCACCGCAACCTTGAATGTCAGCCACATGTACCTGGGAGGGATGCCAGGGTCAGACGCGTTAACGCCCCACCTGCGGGCCTCTTGCAGAGCCTCTGAGATGACGGCTGCTGGGAAGGAGCACGCTGGAGTCGACAGTGTCAGAGCAGGGACAAACCTTGATGCGGACTCGCAGGGGCGTCGGCTTGGTGCGGGCGACAGTGGCGGGTGCCAGGTCCAGAAACAGGTCCGCCTCCTGTCCGGCACAGTGGAGTGGTAGCTTCAGACACTGAACCCTAAGAGGTGAGGCCCTGCAGGGCTACACAGGCAGCGTCTGTGCAGAGAGTACAGTATGGCGACTTCTAGCTGGCTGCAAATGGTCAGCACCCGCCCAATTGGAACAGAAGACAGCACACTCGCAGCAAGTGTGGCAGCCAGAAACTGCATCGTCGTGCCCACTCACCTGTAAGGAGACAGCGGCATCACGCACAGCCGCGCGTGCCGGCTGCTGCTGCCGCTGCTGCTGAGGACGCTCTGCTGGCTGCTGAGCAGCGCTGCCGCTGGGTCGCGCTGCCTTCAGTTGACACCTGCATGATGAAAAGCGACAGCCTCAGGAAACGTCCATGTTGATGTATGAAGATGTCGCCTGCCCATGCAGACTCTGAAGGAGCGACAGGGTGTGTCGTTCCTTGCTAGTTGCCTGGCTGTCAGGGATGGTGCAGAGCAGTCAGCTCAGTGTGCTCGCTAGCACATGGGCAATTGCAGCTGCCAGCCAGTGATGTTCAGCAACACACCTCTCAGCCCCAGCCCTATCCGCGCCATACTTCGCCTGCCGCCGCTCGGCCAGGCGGGCAATCAGTGCAGGGTCGAGGCCGCCGGCCACCGCAGCTGCCGCTGCTGTCGGGCTCTGGGGCTCTGCTGCCGCTGCCGCGTCAAGCCGCCGCTGCTTCTTCGGCTGCGCGGCTGCCAGGCGGGACGGAGCGTCTCCCTGCAACAGGTGAACAGAAAGGACGTGTCAGAACAGCTCTTGCCAGCTCGACAATCTTCGAGGCTGCCACAGGGCTTGCAACAAGCTGCCGGACACAGTGCACCCGTTTATGCTGCAGTTCCTCCAGTCACATGAATGAGCTCGTGCCCACCGTGCTGCGCTTGCGGGAGCCGCTGCCCTGTCGTCCGCTGCCCTCCACTGTCATGGAGGCGCTCCCGCTGCCGCCGCTGCCGCTCTGATGGCGCGCCCCCAGCGACAGAGCCTGCCGCATGGCCAGCCGCTGCGCGCGGATGGTGCACGCGTCGGCGTCCGGGCCGGGCAGCCCTGCACCAGAGCGCACGTGGAGCTCGTCCCTCTGCAGATTCGCGGGCCGAAGCACTGGAGGGCGATGGGCTCAAGACACAGCAGCTGCAGCTTGAGAGTGCTCAAGCATCCTCATTCAAAGGTGGATACAGCTTACTGGGTAGACTGGGATTCTCAGATGACGCACCCAGCAGCTCCGGCGGGATCTCGCCAGACGCGTCAAAGGCGCTGCTGTCCAAGCTGCTGCTGCCATGCTTGCCGCCGACCTGGCCGACGCTGGCGTTGCTGCCGCCGCTGCCAAGCGGCCCCGCGGGGCTGACTGGCCGCGAGGTGAAGGGCGACGCTGTACCGGTATCGCCGTCGCGACAACCGCCGGCGACAGAGTCTGACGCACGTTGGTGCACCTGCTCGTTGTCCGAGTCCGAGGACGCGGCTGCCGCAGGCAGGCGAGCCTGCTTAAGCGGTGGCGGCGCCATTGTGGTGCCGCCACTGTCGCGGCTGGTGGTGTCTGAAGCGGCGGCGGGATCGGCGCCGCACGCCGCCAGCGGCATAGCGCCATACGGGTCCGTGCGCAGCGGGCTGCCCGTGGCTGGCGTGCAGTCGCCTGCGATGCAGCGTGAACAGGTCAGCAGGCCCGTGCTGCGGCAAAGGCATCGCACGTTTCATTGCTGGCAACCTCCAGCATGACGAGTCGTTGTCAGAACAGTAGTCAGAACAGTAGTCAGAACAGTAGCCAGTCAGCAGAAAAGCCAGCTCACCAGAAGTGCATGGAGTGCGGCGTGGGAGGATGGGACCTGCTGTGCTGTCGATGGAGTCAACTGCATCTGTCTGTGCGGACTTCCCGGAGGACTGTGCCATGCCGCGGCTGCGTTTTCGAGCAGACGATGGCGCCTTGGGCTGCCGTGACGATGCCACCCGCCTCGCCGAACCCCCGGCGCTGCTGTAGGCGTCCTGTGCGGGTGAAGGAGAGAGGTCAGGCACCCTCCCTCGCACTCCGATGCATGCAACACTAGGCACTGGCAGAGGGTTTACACGGCTGGCTGGTTGTGTGTGAGGAGAAGGTCGGTGAAGCGTTTTGCGGCTGCGAAAGCGACCCACCTCTGATTCAGCCTCCGAATCGGAGGTGAAGTCGCCAGACATGGCTGACAGCTGGTCCCTCGCTGCGGCAGCGGCGGCGCGGCGGCTCGCCTCCATGGCAAGCGCCAGCTGCTGCCGCTCTGTAAGGTGCACTGTGCAGCGGCAGGAGGCCGGCTCAGCTTGTGGAGGCATTAAAACAGTGCGCTCGTGGGAAATCATATGCATGCCGCGCCAGCCCAGACGCAGTCCATTGTCAGGTACCAGGCTGCGGCCGGCGGGAAGCGGGTAGGCTGGCACAAAAGCGTGCTCACGGGGTGCAAGGCGGGACGGGGGCGGGCTGCGCGGCGCCAGCCCCTTGCGCTTCAGCGGCCAGGCAGCGGTGCCCGCCTCCATATCCGCGACCGTCATGCTGCTGAGGTTCTGCAGTGCAACGACACGGGCTCAGCGGAGAGCTTCGGTTGAAGCCAATGCAGTTGGTGTCTGAATTGACAGCGACTGGTAGGTAGGAACCCCAACCGAACCCCCAACAGGCCGAGCGAGCAGCCCACCGGTCACCATATCAGTTCACACATCGTGCTAGCTGTTCATGCGGGTGGGGCCACTGGTAGGACTGTTGCAGCTGGGCCGCGCCGTATTGCCGCTTGAGTAATCCGGTGCAGTATCTTGGCGAAACTTCTTGAGCTAGGACTGGACGTGAGCAGGCTCTCCTGCAGCTAGACAGAGAGGCCAGTATACACCCTCGGCCCTCGGCAAGTCGCAAAACGCGCTGCCCCCATATCGCAGGACAGCGGACCGCCAAGTTGGGCGGGGGATGTGATCTGAGTGGCGACGGCACTTTCGAGTTTCAGCACGATCGACGCTGCCCGAGCTAGTTCGGACGTTTAAAAAATGCCGTAAAAATGTTTGCCACTCTAAAAGCCCAGGTCAAGCGTCGACGTCCTTCTTTCCCCGTCCAGGAGGCGATATTTCGGTGCGGCAGTCGGGCCAGCTCCGTGCGGTTAGACGGCGCGCGCCGTGCCAAGTGGTGGGAGAAACTACGTGGAGGCGCCCCTTGGAAAGCCGGGCCGCCTGCCGGCGGAAAACACACTGGAATGCCGCCGTGAGAGAATCACGACGGGGGCTCACCTGGAGTTTCAGGCGGCCTCTGGACGGCAGCGGCGCCCATCACGCGCCGCAAGCGCCACAAACAGCATCGCGACTGAGCCACGCAGCCAGCGCCGGCCGCCGGCGGGGCGCAGGTGCCGTCAGGAGCCAAGGCGCAGCTGCAGCCGGCCTCAGAAAGCGCAGGCGCGGACTGACCTCCTGCCGGCGTCGGTCAAACGGATGGGACTACTGCGGGACCGGTGTCGCGCAGGCTTGCTGAAGGGCCTCTCAAGCTGCCGGGCCCCCTAGCGGCCTGGACACTTGTAGAAACGCCAGCGCACTTTCCACGGACAGCCGGCGACTTTTCACCAGCTTCACTCGGAGCCGGGTGCGGGGGGCAGCAGTGCGCGGTCTGGGATGAAAGAGCTGCGTGAGGCGGGCAGGTCGTGAAAGCGCGGCGTGCAAGCGTGGGAAGGTGTATTTGGCGTTTGCCATTTGACGTTTGGCTAGCGGGAAGAATCGGCAGCGTCAGCGCGTGTAGGGTTTAATTTCGGCGCGTAAAACGAGCTGAACCTGCGTCAGCATTCGTAACGAGGGCGTCACGCTCGTGAATGCGCCTAGACGCAGCCCGACCGCGCAGTGGCACACTGTTTGAGGTGTGAGTGTTGCCGCTTGTCGTGTTGCAAGAGTTTCCCGTGTCGGCACATTTCAACAGCATGTGGGAGACGGCTCCGACACCGACGACTGGCAGCCTCTTGCCCACAAGCAGGAGTGTATGAACGTTCGACAGCACTTGATAGAGCATCCGAAATGCATCAGCAGGAGCTTACCACGTGTCGGATCCTGGTCCTGGTCCGCCGCAAGCTTGAAGCTGCAGAGTCTCTCAGATCACTCCAGTGACGATTCGCATTTGGTAGCTCCTGTCGTGTCCTCTGCGTCGACGCGCAAGCCAGTAGCACCTTGAAGCATCGACTCTGCCCATGCGCGCCGCCGGGCGAGCTGCGAGCATGTGGCATGCCGCCCATGACGCCGCGCAGCTGCAGGTGGCAGGTATCTTGCGCACTGTGTGCATAACACTGCAGCACGCAATGCTGATGTGCAGTTTCGTATCATTAACGAGAACATGAAAGACCCCCTGCAAATTCGACGCCAGCGACCGCTCAGGCTGCCGCCAGGTTGGCTCGCGCTGTTGCTGGACCCGTGCCTGTGCCGCCAGAGGACGGTTCTTCCACCTCCGTCGCAGGCTCTCTCGCAGCAGAGGCACACACTGCCAAACGCAGTACGCCGCACGCTCCAACAAAACCGCCGGAGCCCAGTCGGCCGGCGCCTGCTGGAGTGCGGCAGCATGTGCACAGCGCCGCTGCCCTACGCGCCTCCGCCGTGCCGGCGACAGTGGCGCAGCGTCCCTCCTTCAGCTGGCCGGCGGCGGCGCAGCAGCAGCTCGCCGCCCAGCCGCCGCAGCTGCGCCCGTCCCAGCCGGCACAGCCGCAGCGGATGTTTTCAAACCAGCCGGAAACCGCCGTCTACTCGGGCCCGGTGACGCCGTCGCCAAAGCGCTTCACTCTGCGACAGCTGCGCCAGAAGTACCGCTCGGGCATGCCGCTCACCATGGTCACCGCCTACGACTACCCCTCCGCCGTGCACGTGAGCAGCCGCTGCTGGCCAGGAGTCGCCAGTGTGCTACAGAGCTCAGGACTGATGTGTTCTTCCAATGTGCAGCGGCTTGACAGTGTACCCGATGACCTTAGTTTCAACATCGCGCTGCAGGCGGATCATGTGGGCATCGATTTGCTGCTGGCGGGCGAGTCCGCGGCCATGGCGCTGCCGCTGCTGCGCCTTCGACAACACGTAATCTCGTTTCTCTGATCTCCCTCCAAGCTCCTGGCGCTGCAGGTGGAGCAGGCCGGCATAGATGTGCTGCTGGTGGGCGATTCGGCGGCGATGGTGGTGCACGGCCACGACACGACACTGCCCATCACGCTGGAGGAGATGCTGACGCACTGTCGGGCGGTGTCGCGCGGCGCCCGCCGCCCGCTGCTCGTCGGCGACCTGCCCTTCGGCTGCTATGAGGGGGGGCCCGGCGCCGCCGTCGCGTCCGCCGTGCGCATGATGAAGGAGGGCGGCATGGACGCCGTCAAGCTGGAAGGCGAGGATGCTGTCCATGTTCTGGTCGGCGCTCTGAAAGAATTGCTCCATTCCTCCTGTGGTGGAGGTGTTTTAGCAGGAGCAGCCCTGCCAAGCCCTGCGCTTGACGCTGCTGCAGCTGCAGCGTTTGGTCGACTCGGCAGCATCGAGCCAGATGCGCCAGCCTCGTCCCAGACCCGAGCTTGCACCAACGAGTGCTGCCCTAAATCCTAAACCCTAACTCCATCCTGTACGCCATACGACATGGCGCAGCCAGAATTGCTCTGCAACCTAACGCACCCGCAGGCGGCGGCCCTGTGCGGGTACAGGGCGTACGCGCGGTGGTGGATGCGGGCATCGCGGTCATGGGGCACACCGGCCTCATGCCGCAGACCATCAGCGTCATGGGCGGCTTCCGGCCGCAGGCGCAGTCCGCCGCCTCTGCGCTCAGCGTGTTGCGCGACGCCAAAGTGAGCGTCTAAGGATCACTGCTTGGCATGTGCGGCTGGATGCAAAACCCTAACCCCTTATAACCCTCAAAACCTTCCTGTTGGAAACGCCCGATGCGCCGGCATTTGCTGTTCTCTCGCGGCGTAGGGCGGCAGATCAGCCAGAGGCGCCAGGCTCGCGCCACCTCGCCGGTGTTGCACATATCAGGGAGCTGCCCCAGTGTCTACCAAGCCAACAGCCTCAGCAGATTCCTTGTCGCAGTTCTACACAAACATGAGCCAGATTCTGCGCGCTGGCAGGCGCTTGAGGACGCGGGCTGCTTTGCGGTTGTGCTGGAGTGCGTGCCCGCGGCAGTTGCGGCGGCGGTGACCGCCGAGCTGTCCATCCCCACCATCGGCATTGGCGCCGGCGTCGGCTGCTCCGGGCAGGTGTGGGCACCTTTGTACAAAAGCTGTTGTGCAGCGATTATGCTTCCAGCAAGGAGGAACATCAGCCTGAGGACGTCCATTGCGCCAGACACCTCATCCCGCATGCATTCTCGAAGGCACCACAGTTGTTGGCGATCGTCAGGACTTTCGTTCACGCCAACGCTGCCGATGTCGCCGCCCAAGCTTTGTAACATATGAAAGCTTTGAAACGTAGTAGTAAGAGTGATGAAACCCACATCCGCACTCGCGCAGGTGCTGGTGTACCACGACCTGCTGGGCATGATGCAGCACCCTCACCACGCCAAGGTCACGCCCAAATTCTGCAAGCAGTACGGCGCGGTCGGCCAGGTCCGGGCTTCTTGAGAACCTCCTGCTGAGGCGCAATGCTCTGGAGCTGTACTTCTTATCACGTTGGTTCCTTGCTGCAAGCCACGACAAGCCCGTGGTGTATTCCTATTGCCATTGCCGACAAGTTCATAACTCCAACGCTGTCATCGCTGCAGGAAGCAGGCGCTGTGGCCACCTTGAATCTCCAACGATTGCACACCCTCGCGCTGCAGGTGGTGCAGGAGGCGCTGAGCGCCTACCGGGAGGAGGTGCAGGCGCGGGAATTTCCGTCTGCTGCGTTTTCGCCGTACAGCATCGCTGACGAAGAGCGCGCCGCAGCGGCGGCAGCGGCGCGGGAGGCGGGCTTTGCTGCGGCTGCGGACGCTCTGGAGGGTTTGGAGAGCTGAGACTGTGTGCTTCTGGCAACGCCTGTTCAGATTGACTTAATAGGCATACAGTATCCAGCATCTCTTACAAGAAAGGGTATGAATGTGAGCTGTTCCGGCTCTTAATGTCAGCAATCGAAGCAACCTTCAGGCCGGTGTTGACCTGGAGCTGTCAGCCGCGAGAAATGTGCTGGCATTGTCGTCAAATGGCGTCCAATAAAAGTTCTTGTGATCCAGCAATCCATCAAATTTCCATCAAAGAATGAGCTGAGTTAGTGTCTCAGCAACAGTCTCAATGTCGAAGCAGGATTCGCTGTAGTGTCCGACTTTCACTGGTACGAGATACTGCAGCGCACATGTGCCAGCGCCGCTCTGCAGACTGTGCTGTGCATACTGGTAATGCTGCGCTTCTCCAAAACCGGCCCACAGTCTTCACTCCATCTCCGGTCTGCTCACAGCAGGCGACGCAGCAGATCGCCCACATCTGATGATGCGCACGTGCCCAGCAGGCTGGCTGAGTGAGCGCCATCCACCTTCAGTTAAGGAGCGCAATACCATCAGCACATCCAGCACACTGTTGCTTTGCGGTGAGCCTTGATACGCATCTGTGGGACAGGCTTCTGAGACTCCCAGGCATCGGCGCAACTCTTGGCATCAACATTGCTGGATGTTATCATGATCTCAGCCAAGCCGCGAGTCTCACCTGCAGATCCGGCATCAGCGCCAGCGGCCGCATTGGGTCTGCGCTGAGCTGGCTGCCGGCGCCGCTGCCGCCAAGGCTGGCTGCCGCCACAGCCCCAATCAGGGCCGACAGGCCGCCGCTGCCGCTGCTTTGAGCCTGCGGCTGTGTGACCGCCGACCACGCCAGCTGCAAAGGCGACATGACATGGATCATCATCTGGCGGCACCAGGCCATCTACACTCCAGGAGCCTGGTGCATACTCTGGAGCTGCAAGACCGTCCAGACCGTCATTGTAAGGCACGTACCAAGCGAAGAAATGAACTTGTTCTGTCTCTGCCTGCTTCTGCGCTGAAGAAGGCTTGACGGTAGAGCACGGGAGTTGGCGCCTCTCGAGGGGCCGCACCTGCAGCAGGGCGAGTGCCGCCAAGGGGCCGGAGCTCGCGGAGGCGCCGCCAGTGACCAGCGCCAGCGGGCTGACCTGCTGCCGGCTGAGCTCCTGCACACGCACCGCCTGCCCCTCTGCGGCAGGCACATAACCAGAAGAAGACTCAACACGTAGGTGGTGTCTGGGGCTTCAGGATCGACTACACTTCTCATGTCCAGAGCCTTCCTCTGCTCTTGGCGCAACCTGTGCCTGGCGCTGGCCTGCAAACATCTCGTTGACCGGCTGCTAGTGTCAGTGGCAGCCGCGATGAACAGACCTGGTTGGCATGTGTATTCCGAGGCTGATTCAACTTCAGGTATATCCAAAGTTACGTGAGAGTCTCACCGAGGCCGGCGGCCTGCTTAGCAATGGCGACTGCCCGCGGCAGGCCGCCCAGCGCGTCTACCAAACCCTGCTGCAGCGCGGCAGCGCCGGACCACACGCGCCCCTGTGCGCGCTCCTGCATCGCCTCAATCTCCATGCCGCGTGACTCTGCCGCCTGCGTGCACAGAGTGCGTCAATATGTGTTGTCGTGCTGCCAGATTCAGCGCCACCACACTGCACATAGCACCTTCGGCTGCAAGCATGCGCTATTGAGACACCTACTGCCACCTACTGCTGTTCAATCGCAGACTTGAAGTGGCGAGCAGGGTAGCCTCGCCTGCAGGCGTTGCATATCTTGGCATGCCGAGAAAGGCAGCTGAGGGCTGGCACCTTGTTGCGGAAGGACTCGTAGGCGAAAGTGGCGGAGTCGTTGAAGTAGGCGGCCTCCGCCTCTGTGAACGGCTTCTCGTCCGAGTCCAGCTCCGCCCACCTGTTGGAGAACCGACCAAACACATGGGTGAGGCGCTGTCGTCGTGGAATTCATGGGAGGGGGTCTCGTGCCGCCTCCTAAAGCCAGAAAAGGTCAGCGCAAGCTCATCAGATCAATCTTGGGCGAGGGGGCCGAAGGACTCACTTTCCACGTGAGATCGTGGTCTTCACGTAGCCCACGCGGTCGTACAGGCTCTGCAGGTTGAACTTGCCGGAGATAACGCCGATGGAACCGGTGATGGTCAGCGCCTCCGCCACCACCTGGCTGCACGCCATGGCCATATAGTAGCCTGGCCAAGAGTAGGCGCGCTCGAATCTCAGGTGCCGATACCAGTGGGTTGAGGTGCATAGAGGGAGAGGCGAATGCCAGATTGCAGGAGGGCAGCTGCGACTGCGCGCCATACGCCGCCAGCGTCTGACACAGGAACGTCTTGTGCTGATGGTTGCGATGCGATCAATGATAGTGACGCACCGCCGGAGGCTGCGACATCGCCCATGCTGGCGATGACGGGCTTCTGCTTGCGCGTCTGCAGGATGGCGCGCCACATGAGGTCCGACGCCAGCGCGTCGCCGCCCGGGCTGTCCACCCGCAGCACCACCGCAGCCACGCTCTGCAGCCACACGAGCACGAGGTTCAGGTTTCATTGCGCCATGCTCTCGAGTCTTGTCGTGCTGTGTTCAAGGGATCACCACCATGCAGCAAAAGTCGTTCTGCCCAGATTCCACACTTTGCCGCCCATCTCGACACAGCACGCATTTCCTGCCATGGGCACGACACTGTGGGTCTTCGAATAAACCCACCTTGTCCTTCTCCACCTGGCGCAGCTGCTTGATGACGTCGTCCGCCTTGATCTGGCCGCTGCCGCCGCCGCCACCGCCGCCGACTATGGCGCCGCCCGCACGGATGACCGCAATGCGCTTCTTGCCCTTGTTCAGGCCGAAGGCGCTCGGTGACACCTTTGCATACTTCTTCCTGTGCATGCATCATGAATCAGAACATCTGAATTCCACGGCGAAGACATCAAGAGCGCTGCTGAGCATGCTGCGCAGTGTTCCGTTGGGCTTGGCTTGATGTGAGGTTGTTCGTGATGGCCAGACAGCTGCAGACGGAGAAATGCGGTGCAGGATGTCAGATAGGGCGCACAGGGCAACGGCCTTGGGGCGGCCCTTCCACAGCCCCGTCTTCTCGTCCTTCTTTGCGCCCGTGCGCTCCTGCAATGATGCCACCATACAGGCTACAGTCACAGTCCTGCGACAGTCTCAGCGAGCGCATAAGCTTTGATATGTCAGTGCTGAACGCCGCAGCAGCCCAGCGCTAGAGCGCAGCTTGCTGACACTACACCCTCATGTGCGAGCAGGCGTAATCGCCCCACGAGCCAAGCGACCTGCAACAGCCCCTTTTGACAATGCCGGCTTTTCGAAATGATGCACAACCGACACATAGGATGCGCACCCGCAGCAGGTCCAGGATTTCGTCCTCGTACTTGAGGCCTGTCACCCAGCCGCCCTGAGCGTACTTCTTCTGGTCGAAGAACGCCTGGTCCAGCATCTCCTTCACCTGCGGATGAATAAGACAATAGTAAGGATTGCAAATTTGCGGTGCAGGGCACAAGCAGGGGAACATTCTGATGTGCGTCAGAGGTCTGCCTCCAAGGAAGCCACGTCAACAATGTTTAAACTGCATCGAGACGATTGAGGCGAATCGGGTTTGGATAGTGCCTGTGTCGAAGAGGACAACTGCAAACCTGCTCGGGCGTCTTGTTGCGGGAGGCGGAGACTGCGGACACAAAGCCGGCAAAGATGTCGTCCAGGAGCGCGCCCAGCTGCTCCGCCTGCGCCTCGCTCATGTCGCGGCGCAGCAGCTGGTCGCCTGCCGACTTGTACTTGCCTGTATTGAGACGCACAGCGCCGGGCTTCAGGCAGAGAAGCTGCTGAAGTCAACATGCTTCATTACGGCCGCCAGCGTCTTGAGGCTGCTCTGGGCTGCACTGTTGTGGGAGGGCGGAAATGCTACCGCTTGCGGGCATGGCAGCAGCTGCACAGGAATGGAACAGGACCAGCTTTTTCGTCAGCTGAACGCACCGATGCGCACGAGCTCCGGCTCAACGCCGACCTTGTCGAGCACGCCACGCAGGAAGGTGCCTGCAGTGTGTCAGAAAGGCACTGAAGTCATGGATTATGTTGCAAGCAGTGCAGTAGTCACGAGCTGCACACCAGGCAGGTCGAGGCGCCAAGATGTCAAAAACGTGCTGCCGCACCTGCTACCTTGAAGCCCTTGAGCGTGAAGCCGGCTGTAGGTGCGACATACAGCTCTTTACAGGCCGAGGCCAGGTAGTACTCCTTCTCGCCGCCCTGCGCAGTCCACAGTCTGTGTGAGCCGCTTTGACCTCTGCTGGCACGAGGCCTAAGCTGCCTTTGCCACGCCAGCTTGACTAATGCCTGTCGCACTGAGTGACTGATGCCTGTCGCACTGAGCGCCGCGGCGCCTGCCTTCCTGGCAGCAACCCCAATGTGAATGTGTGAACCTGTGGCTCCTCTCCCAAGCTTCTGCACGCCTGTTCATGTGATTGCAGCTTGATATGGCGAGCAAGAGACGTGGAAGACGCACCACACTCATATAGGACATGGTCCACTTGCCGGACGCGTTGAAGGCGTCGATGTGGCGGCGCAGCTCCTCCAGCTTGGCCCACCCGGCCTGCAGCGGCGAGATCTGCAGCAGGATACACGCACAAGAGCGGTGATCGCGTGCGGCAGGAAACCCAGTGCTGCAGCAACAGGTGGACCAGTCAGGAGCTTTTCCGAGACTCCGAGACCATCCAGAGCTTTTCTGCGACCACCCAGAAAGATTGACCAGCTCTTTCACACTGGAGGCATGCTAATGTGGCAGCTGGGGTCTGTGGAGGCAAGCACGCAGCCCTCAAACCCGCTGAGTTGTAACCTACCTCGCAAAGCCTTCCTGTCCTGGCGATCAAGGAAGCTCTCCCAGTCACCTTAAAGTAGACGCCCTCGATGCGCGGGTCCAGCGCCGCCTTCTGCAGCGCCTCGCACAGGGTAGGGATGTTGGTCGGCGGCGAGAAGCGGCCGCCCTTCTGGTCGTTAATCGCGCCACCCAGCTGCATGCTCAGCGGCGGCAGGTGTTGGCGGATGCAGGGAATGATCGATTGTGCTGCACACCAGAGCAGTGGTGGGAGGTTCCAATGCATGAATACAGGGGCGCAGCAGGTCGCAACGTGTACACGCACCTCGATGACGAGGGTGGAGCCCTTTTTGAATTTGCGCCACGGTAGCGCCCGCAGCAGTGCCAGGCTGGTCAGGAAACTCCTGCCACCTGCGGCAGTGCATTCTCCCTCAGGGGATACTAGACCGCACATCGTGGCAGCATCCGCTTGAGTGCTGTCCATGGTACTGAGCACCAAAACGTCACCATTTTTGCGCCTTGGCAGATCGACGCCTCACCAGAGAGGGGGTCCCACTTTAGCTCCCCGAGCGGCAGCTCAGCGTGGGACCCGGTTGCGGGTGCCGTAGCCAGCGCAGCACCGTTCGTGCTGGCGTCTGCTGCGGCAACTCTGCCAATGCTGGTCTCTGAGTCCGCCGGCGCCGGCGTGTCTGGCAACTCCTGCTTTGCCTCTGCGCAGCACAAGTGGTGTTGCTGCCGGCCTTGCCGGCGGTGTGCGATGCCATGTGCAGCGGCCGCCCTTAGCTGCTGCGAACCTGTACCCAGACACAGGCTTTGGATTTAAGGCCGACACCTTCTGGGCATATGCCACAGTGAATGAGGCATGCACCGCTGGCGGGCGCTGTTTCCATGCAGCATGTGGGTCGGTGCCAGATGCAGCGCGGATCACCTGGTGCTGTGAAAGGCTTTGGAGATATCTGCATCCGTCGCTGGCCGACAGTGCTTTGCACGCTGGGCGAGTGGTGCAGCTGCAGAAGGTCAGCCATCTGCGGTAGCGAAACAAAATGTCTCAAGCTGGCAGTTCAGACATGTGCGACAGGTCCAACTCTTTCCAGATTCACATCTTGTGTGATTTGCGCGTGTCCCCACCTGTCTGCTGTCCTCTGTGTGTGTGTACCGGTCTACTTGCGTCGATCGATATACGAGTCTCCCAACTATGACAGGCAAACTCCTGACAGCACAATTTAGCTTTACTGATTAGTCCGATTTTTGATTGCCACACTGAACACAGCTTTGCAGCATTTGCGCTGACTGACTGGCCTGTGAAGCAGCTGCTCCCTGCAGGCGCCACGTCGAGCCAAAACCAAGATCTGCGCTGGCATTCACCGCGCATGCTTCGCACGTTCGAACGTCGCACAACTCATTTGCAATTCAGCCAGCTCACAGGACAAAAGTAGTCTGCAGCCTGCTGGTGGCGCTGTCGTCGCAGATCTTGCGATTTGTACAGAGATATCTGTAGCCGCGAGCGCCGGCATCCTCTGCCGCGCTGCGGCGGGGCCCTCCTTGACCGTGCGAAGTCAAGCACAACAGCATTCCGTTGAGTAGGATCTTTCTCAGACGCACACCTGTTTTGAGCTGCGAGTTACATCACTCCATGAGTGCCGCAGCGCCAGAGCCGCGGTTGGGCCTACGTGGCCGCATCGGCAGGCAGCTGGGAGCCGACCTGCTCGAAAACATATTCGCGAGGCTCGACGCCAAGCAGCTGGCCGCGGCTGAGCTGACATGCCGCCACTGGTACACAGCTGCTCACCTTTTCAGCTGCTGCATGCTCTATGAACCAAGGACAGGGCAGGAGGAGAATGCGTCAGTTCGTATCATGCACAACATTCCAGGATCATGCTAATCCAGGAAACAGAAATTGACTGACTCAGCAGTCAGAGCTGTGCGGCATGGTGCGCAGGCAAGGTATCATCAGAGAGCGGGAAATGTGGCAGTCGCACTGCATGGAGGCAAGGACTTTCAACATCTACCAGGAGGTCGACATGCCAGGGAGGACCACGCTGCTCATGCCGAAACCCGCTGACCTGGCGGTGCCGCCCGCGTGCGCTCTTGCCCACCACGCTGCACTTTCCGCGCCGTCCTGCAACTGATCTGGCTATGTGTAACACAATGATTCTTGTTCAGGCTCGGATTGTTTTCCAATGTCAGAAACTACAATCTCCCTGTTCAGGCAGCATCACGAATGAGCGAATACGCTGCATGGTAGTGCACGCTGCTGATTCAACTTCACATGTGCATTTCCCTAGCCTGTGCAGGCAGGACTGCTGCTGGCGGCACAAGTTTCTGCAGGCGGCTGCGGCGCGGCGCTGGGTGGGGCAGGACGATAACTGGGACCTGGAAAGCCAGCCTCTGCCACAGCTAGGTGTCAGGTCGCACATGGCCTATTGCGACGGCCTGCTGGCCTGCGCCGGCGGCAAGGTACGAAGGGTTTCAGGCCGCAGCGCAGTTCAACTGCCTTTTGACTGGCATGGAATGCGGCATGCCGTGTGCTGCAGGGTGCCAGTGACTCTACCTGAAAGACATCTGCAGCCCGAGACAGGGCTGCAGCATCAATGGCAAATTTACCGCACCAGTCTGCCTGCAGGATGTGGTGCTGTGGGACGTTAGAAATCAAAGAGCGAAGTGGACACTGCGGCACGCTGCGGTGGTGGGTGCAGTTGCTGTGCCGGCTTCGCACCTCCTGCTGGCGGCAAGCGGCCGTCAAGTCGCCTTGTGGCGCAAGGACAGCCGCGTGCGCGCCTTCACAGGTGTGCTGCACTTGAGTATTCATGTTGCACTCGCGCGCTGTTGCTGCTATTGACTGCCTCCTTGAATCAATTTCGAAGGCATCGGTTCATGTCTTGTTCCTGTCTAGATACACAACACACACATCATATAATCTCGAAATCGCACTTCGTCAGAGCATCACGTCATGTGGCCATGCGTGGCAGGCCACCCTGGCCTGTATTCCCCAGATGTGCTTTTCATCTGGCAGGGGCACGCTCGGAGGTGCGGTTTGTGGGCGCAGTCGACGGAATGGTGGCGAGCGCCACGCTGCGGGACGGCGAGCTGCGGCTGCACGACTTGTACAGCGGCGCGCTCAATGCGATTGTGCGGCCGCACAGCGGAGACGCGCGCCTGACGGCGGCGCACCTGGCAGGCTCAGGTCCCCCTTTTGGACCCGTTTGCGCCAATGCACACGTGAACGGCATCCTGGCAGAGACTCCTGTGGCTTCTGTCTCAAGCTGGCCCTGGTTATGTCCACATACTGCTCTTCTGTGGTGTCGGCAGGGTCCAGACAGGGCAGCAGCATGGTGGTGAGCACTTCGGCGGATGGCATGGTGGCGCTGACGGACACCGCCTCTGGGATCACAGCCGACCGCTTTCTGTGCGGCACACATGGTGCGTCCCGGCACCGGTTTGTAGTGTGGCTACGCAGAACCTGAGATGACTGCCTGGGGCTAAGTCTCTCTATCAGCAGGCTCTGATGTCTCAATGGCCTATGCCTTGGCAGCTGTTGCGGCACCAAACACCGGCCTGAGCAGCAGTATGCGGGTGCCCTCCTGCAGTGCGTGTGCTCACATCGGAGAGGCGCATGCAGGTCGTGACGCGGCGGACTCGGTGTTCCACATCCCCGAGCGCCAACGCGTCGTCTGCGGGTGGCCGGACGGCAGCGCTGCCGGCTTCGACCTGCGCAACACAGGTGACAGCCTTCCTTGCGCTTCAAACCTCTGGATGTTGTCAGCTTGCTCACTGGATGCTTTCAAACTGTTTCCACCAGCGGCACATGCGGGACAACGCCCTAAACCCTAAGCCCTAAGCGTGTGCTCATGTTCTGATGCATGATGACTCGTTGCACAGAAGGCGCGCAAAAGCAAAAGCAACTCAAATGTTCCACACCATGTGTATCAGCATGTTGTTGTGGCATGCGCAGGGCAATCCCTCTGGGAGTCCGAGCCAGATGAGGAGCGCAACTTCCTGTACCTGCCGCCTGGTGCTGGCGGCGTATTTCTGGCACTGTCAGCGTCAGCCAGCAGGTTCATGGACGTCAGAGACTCGGCCACCGGCAAGCCGCTGACCCTGCGCGGCGTGATGCGCGAGCGGCAAGCGCCCAGCAAGTCTGGCCGCAAGCCGAACAGCGGCGCTGACGCACCTGCGCAGGTGCTGTGCGCCGCGGCCATCGGTGGCCACCTGGCTGTCGGCACCCGCCGTGGCGTCACCAAGTGGCTGCTGCCGGGGTTCGAGGCGTTGCACGAAAACGCACTGTCCTATGTGGGGCTTTGCGGCGGACAGGTTGAGTGCGACAACCGTGGCAACACCGATGACGATACCGGATGACAGTGGCATCACAGTGCAGCTGGCTGCGAATTGACAGCGATGGGTTCTGCATGCGGTATTCGCTGACCGCTCCAAATCCCTGCGCTTTTGTCCCTGATGTACTACCTAGTGAATTCGGCGAGGGTGGCACGCCCTCCGCTATACGCACTCGAGTTTTATTCTCTGCAAGGGTTGCGATATGTTTGCGCTGCTTCCCCACAAGTGCAGGAGACCAACGCGTCTTGCACGCCAAAATACGCTCCAAACCACAAACAATGGCTACATCTCGCCGCTCCTCACGGCTTTGGTGGCTGCTTGCCGCGTCTCCGCTTTGCCGCGTTCTGCCGTCGCCGCGCCGCCACAGCCGCCTCCTCGTCGCTGTCGCCCTCTTGTTGCTCCAGCGCCTGCTTCGTTGCCGCATTTGAGACATCGTCGTCCGAGCCGGCGTGCAGCTCGTCGTCGCTGTTGGCACGGCGGCTGTTGGCGGCCGCTTCCCGCTTCCGCTTGACCGCCTCCAGCCGCTCCTTCTGCTGCCGCTGCATCTCCGCCTGGAAGCTCTCTCCCTGTCCGTTGGCATTGAAAGGCATGTTGGAGAGGAAAGGGTTTGAATCGCTAAGTATTCTCAGGTAACACACTCACGAACAGTGCGACAGCGTGCTGCTCTGTGAAACGTCGTCCTGCTGTGTGTAGTGCATTGTGCTCGCTATAATCTCAGGCACATGCAGGGCAGGGCACGCAGCTGCAGACTGGCCGCGGCAACTTTTGCAGAGAAACCCTGCACGAGCGCACCTCCTGGCGCTTGAGCTCGCGGGCGGCATCCTTCTGCTGCGCGTTGAGCAGCACCCGCTCCTCCAGGGTGGCCTCCGCCTCCTTCTTCTGCCGCCGCGCCCGCGCCGCGTCCCCCTCCTTCGCCAGCGCCTGCTCCTGCAGTGCGTGGGGCAGACTCTTGGCCAGATGACGCTTCTGGCACACCAGACACGGTGCAGAGAAAGCACGGGGTTGTGCGTGCTCTGTGGACCTATGGAGCCTTGGCTTTATGTGCAAATGTAAACAGAAGAAATGCTTGCAGCCTGCAGCTATGCAGAGATCCGATTTATGCACAGAAGGATCAGGGAAGCTTAGGGTTGGACAACTCGCAGATGAAATATTATGTAGATCAATTGCAGGATTCTGCATGGGAACAAGGCAGCAGAAAAGCAAAAAAGCAGCAAGAGGCGCACAAAGGTGCCCGGGTCGCGCAGCAGCCGGTGCGCCTCGTTCAGCGCCTCGAAGGCTGTGCGGGCGTCCGCCAGCTTCTCCTCCTGTGGACACCAAAGGGACCATTCTGCACACTTAATCAGCAGCTAGCTCGAGATACTAGTATGGCTAGTATGGCTATGCACAGGTCTCCAGCAGGATAGGCTGCAGTACTGTGACACGCTGCAGACATGAGTCAACATGATCGTGGCCTATGATTTGCAATCCAATGGTGTGTGCGGGTTTGGATCAGCCTCATCGAACATGACGGCACAGGAATTGAAGCGTGCCAGGCGTTGTAATTTAAGCGTGCCGCACCTGGCCAGCAAATTTGTCTGGGTGCACCAGAATGGAGAGGCGGCGGTAGGCACGCGAGACATCTCCTGGCACACCGTCCCACGATGGCCGCCCAAGGGCATCTGCCTCAGGCCGCGGCAGCTGCAGCAGCCTGCGGTGAGAAGGTTGTATAGCCTCTTGGCCGACTGTTTGGGTCTGCTTGATGCGAATCACGGCTGTCGCATGACTGATACGGCTACCGATGCTTTGGCCGGAAGCGCATCCAGACTGTCCCCTGTTCACATTGGCAACTGTGGCTGCCCCTCCCTGCGCGACCTCGTAGGACATACAAGACTCTCTGTGGCCAAGCCTAACTCTGCCCAGAGCGCGTTCACAACCGTATCTGGAGCAGCAGTGTGGCAGACGTCCTGCCGCTCACAGGATTCCGCATAAGTGCCTCACCTAAAGTAGTCTTTGTCCTTCCAGGCCAGGAGGATGCGCGACATTGCGTCCGCCGCTGTCATCGGCGCCGCGGCTTTGCGCAGGTCATCCTCGTCGTCCGCAGCGGTGCGCATCTTGGGCAGGCTGGCGAAGTACGCCTCCTCCGCCGCGACCTCGCGCGCTTGGGCGTCGTTGAACATCCGATCGAATGCGCGGTCCGCCATGGCGGCGGTGCCGCCGCCGCCGTTGGGGGTCGCTTGGCTGATGCACAGAAGGAGGAGCCGCTATTTGGATTGCCTGCACTGAGGACTACGAGTCTGAGAGCCGCTGCGCCTTCAGATCATAGGCCATGCCAAAAGTGTTTGACGTCAGGCTCTAACCTCAACGCTGGCAACAGTCTAAGGAAGCAGACATACTTGTGCGAAGAACATAAGATGCTTTATAATGTCGGCTTTGCTCCAGCAGCTTACAAACGAGATAGTCGGAAAGCAGATGCGGTTTGGGATTGCCACAACAAGCGGTCAGCAAGGGGCACGCAGGAGTTGACACGCGTTATTGCTTTGGCGCAATGTGGAAGTTATACACTCTGCAGCTGGAAGAAGGCAACTCAGCTGACATCACCCTGTGGTTCATGATGAGCTGGCAGGGAGAACTCACCAAAACCCTATGCCAGCATGTGATTATTTATGATAATACCTCGTTATGAACATTTAATAACGAGGTATCACTGCTTGACGCCGCAGTCCGAAACACACCGCGCTCACCGTTCATGGCGTCAAGGTGTTCCATTAAAAATGCTATCTCTTCTCGGGCGCCGCCTCCCAGCTCGAAAGCGGCATCCCAGCCCTGCATGGGCATGCCCAATGAGTCGCGCTGAGCACATGTGGCATGGCTTTCTTTTTCTC
>JAABUL010002020.1_pt1 | contig 35503 bp, 30 predicted proteins | sample 5559151 | NCBI WGS metagenome assembly JAABUL01 (sample SAMN10711876, study PRJNA513368) | rock metagenome | isolation source: Antarctica rocks | place: Antarctica: Victoria Land, Pudding Butte sud | reverse complement strand
TGTTGACTGTCATGGACGAGAGGAAGTAGCAATGCTGCACGGATCAGCCTCCGATACTTCGGTATGGTAAAGTACTTCTAGCCTTGATTACTTTACTTTAGCTTTTGTCGAGTCTCGGGCCGGGCCGACGGCACGCCGACGCGATATCTTGGCGTGAGCCGCGAGTAGCGTTACTCCTTCAACCCCTGATACGCTGCGATCATCGGGAACGCATTTTCTTCAATTGACTCCGCAGTGCAGCCTTCGCTTGTAACTCTTTCTTGGAGTCCTTTCGTCTAGAGGGTCTTATCATCACTCGAAGCACGGTTCTTTATCCTCGTCTAGTTGGATCCAGCTAGACATACCTGTTTGGCCTGATAAGGCGAGGATTGAACCCTAATCGATGGATAGCCACCGTTGTGCAGTAGACTTGAGGGAATGGACACCGTGCTTGTTATGGGGACTTGATCTTAACATTCCTGTATAGCACTTGGATCGCAAAGACACCTCTTTCGTGTAGGCTTCCTGCTAACATTTTGAACATGATTGCAAATCCTATAGCTCCCGGGTCGCGAGGAGCACTATCCTTACTCTTCAGATTATTCCTCGTTGCAGGTCTTGTATACCTTGTCTATGGATATCTATATCCGAGTCTCATACCCTCACACTCCACGAAACCACCTCGTCCGATACATAATCAGAGCACGTTCACAGGGATTCCCCGGAAGATCTGGCAAACATGGCACACTCCTGCTAGTCTAATGTCTAACGAGGACAAGAGACACGTTCGCTCCTGGCATGAGAAGAACCCTCACTATCAGTATGAGTTGATAACGGATCAAGCTGCGGAGACCTTTGTGCGTCAGAATTTTGCGGAGGACCCATTCATTCGAGACGTCTTTCTTGATCTCAACGATACCATCGTCCGCGCAGACTTCTTGCGCTATCTTTTACTTCTCGCAGAAGGGGGCGTATATGCGGACTTGGACGTCGAATGCCGGGATCCAATCGATACTTGGGTACCTCCTGCCTTCCATGGCAGAGCCAGCGTGGTCCTTGGCATCGAAAACGATCGCAGGCCAGTAGAGAATGACGTCAAACTCTACTACGATCATAGAGAGTACATTTGGGGTATCACCAATTGGACGTTCATGGCCAAACGAGGTCATCCGTTTTTGCGGTTCGTTGCTCAGTCAGTAGCCGGAAATCTCATGAAGGTGGCACACAGTCAACAGCGGACTATCTCCTCCATGGACCTTTCTTACAAGGAGGTCATCGCCGCTACTGGCCCCGGAGCTTTCACAAAAGCCTTTTTCGAATATGCTTCGGAAGCTACGAAAACAGCCATTACGTCCGCGAATGCAACAATGCTAGAGGAGCCAAGGCTGATTGATGACGTCCTGATTCTTCCCATCAGGGCATTCAGTACTTCTGAGGCGAGCAGAAGTGACGTGGAAGGTGCCCATTCGGACTCATGGCCGACCGTCATCTACCATTGGTCAGCGGGCACATGGAAGAAGACCCATCCGCAGAAACCCGAAATGGAGACAGATGGTTGAGGATGATGCTTTTGAAGCCATTTGCTCATTACAAACTATGAATGGAACAGAGCGGATTCGAAGGTATCGCAAGCTTGAGAGTCACAGTTGGAGCTGACTGGAGATGGTCTGCGGAAGAAACTCCATTAGGTTGTTCGATCATTTCTCTAAGGCTAGTCATGCAAGGCTGTTAATTCTTCGTCCATCGGAGATCCCGCGGAGATCAATTGCTACATTCCAGCTTGTCCTTGCCCCTTGATGGCCTCTTACATTTATCCTGTCGACTTCCAAAGGCCAGAGACCGCCGCTAAAAGTCAAAGGCCTCATCGAGAGAGACTTCCGACTAGTGTGGACCTAGTAGGTGTGGGACACCTTGGAGCAGATTTATGCGGCATTATACATCGGGCATTCACCATCTATTGCGTCGCTCAGAGTCCTACATCAACGGAATTGTTGACCGTTGCCTCGTCGTCAACCATTTGATAGCGTCGAGTTTGCCACTTTCAGCCGAAGCCATCCTTTTTTTCAATAACCTCTGATGGAACCCAGTGATTTGATCCGTGAATGGTGTCTCAAGGAAAGCTCCAACACCCAGTTGGGAGAAAATCCTCATGAGAGGACCACTAGGCTTCACAAATTTATCCTTGGTCTTGGCCCAGACATAGCCTTCTGAGCTAAATAACATCTTACACAACAAGGATAGATCTAGAGAGCGTGTTCATAAGTTGCATGCCGTTGATTTTATTTGGGGCCAGAATTACGATACCGTCATGCCAGTCATTAGAACCGTGTCACTGTGAGCCAATCTCAATGTACTCTCAATGGCACGAGGATGGAATCTCTGGAACCCAAAATTCTTCAAGGAATGCATGTTGCCACCAATCACAGGCCACACAGTAGCAAGGGATAATGCTTTTGGTTCGATCAACTAATGGATGTTCTGGCGTCTTGTGGAATTCAAATGGTGCCGTCTGTGATGATTAGATGGAGAAACTCGCTTCGCCCTCAGCGCCGGGTTGCATCGCAAGTGGTATGGGGGACGAATGCTGGACGGACAGAACTCGAACACGCTCGGCCAATACCGCTAGTGCATTGATAAAACGGGTATAGTCATAAAAGGTGATTAACGTATAAGTCTTTGCCGTCGAACCTACACAACCAAGCAGAGCAGCCGTGAGGTATGTCCCGATGTTGTGCATAGGAAGTCTAGAATCATGCACTCATTGCCTGGGAATAACAGTTCGGCAAGTTTTTCGACTGCAGTGCCTACTGATGAGGATTTTGGCCCCTATGGCTTGATTATTACCACGTGGAACATGAATTGCGTGTCGCGTCTCCGCATCTCGGCTGGTTTCCAATACAGCAACGCTCGTCTTAGTCTCAGCCTCGGTATGCAGGTGTTTTGCTTGACTAGAACTTCGACCGAGTATGTCCAAGGTAACAATGACGACTGTGGCTACCTAACTCGTATCCATGATTTTCATTCGGGTGCTGTATTGATGATGGTGTACGATATGAGGGTCCACACAGTGGGAAGTCTCTCCTAGCGCCATTCCATGGGCGGTTGTCCACTCGACGACCGTAATAGCTTATAAGGAGTGAATTTCCTTCTGACCTTTGATCCAACCTGATTATCACCATCGAAGTCGGACATTCATCTTTCAGGTCCATAAACAGCTTCCTCCACTCGCTTCTTCAATCGCTTGTCTATTGAACACCATGTACCGCAGTATACTCGCCGTCTTGGCAGCGTCAGGCCTCGTCGCTTCTACGTCGGCTCCACCCCCGACCTACTACGCCCTCAACCAGATCGCAAGGGTAAGCGCTTGCACAATCCAGTGTATCTACGTCGTACTGATAATCCTACAGTTTGAAAATGACGTAGGCGCCACTCAGCTAGTAGCTGCCAATCCAGTGAATGTTTATGACGACATGTTCTTCCAAGGATTCGAAGTCTTCGTTGCTGGGACCACCATGAACACGCCAGGCGTTGAGGCACAGTCCCCTCCCAACGTTATCACCTACGGCGCTACCGCCGTTTCTACCATCCTCCAAGGCACTCCAGCATTGACCGTCCTTTATGCCGATTCGACCATCGACCACTTCAGCTTCTTCTCGTTCTTTTTCGGCTGCGTGGTCGCATCGGAGGAGACCGTGCTTGGTGTGCCACAGCCTTGTACCATTACGGTGACCGGCATCGACAAGAATGGCAAACAGGTCGCCCAACAGGACTTCAAATTCAATACCAACAATGGTTTGAGCCAGCAGATGATTGAGGCTAAGCTTGTCGGATTCACTGGTCTGCAGACAGCCACCTTCTCCACCAGCGCATCTTTGGTTGGATTGCCTATCAACACCACTACCGCTTTCCTTGGTGATAATTTCAACTACACAGTATATGGCCAGAATCCTATCTCTCCATAGGTAGTTGGGAATACGGTCTGGACCCTGTTAAAGGAAATGGAGGACGCTCTTGCTTTGTCGTGGGGAGGGGGATGGCGATGAATGTTGTGTTGGTCTTTCATTTTGGCGATGTGATTTGACTCGGATAATTTTTGCTTCCTTGTCGCACTTTCAATCACACTCATTGAAGTACTGTACGCTTGCATTTGGCACACTCGGAGGGACAAAAATGATGTTGGAAGTTGGAAAACGCGCAAAAGTGGCTTCCTCGCGACATGATTTTGCTCAAATGCCTATGAGAAGCGCAGATTTGTGATTGACAAGCTTCCCGACACGTGTCTACCGAGCATTTATTTTAACTCCTCGAACAAGTCTTCTGTCATTGCCAGCTGCCGAAGTATATGTGAAAGAGAGCGATCGAAGGGAACTGTGCATAGCCAATTCGTACAATCATCATTGGCCTGGTTGTTGCAACCTCAAGGATTGAGGTGCTTTCATGCTACTAAAAGGTAGATATATCGAATTAGATCACTCACGAAATTGCTAGAGTTTCTCGCAATAGAGTCTCGGATTGGAGATATACTTCCATACAGAGGGCTATGTGGACAATAGCGCAAGAAGAGCTGAAAAGCTATGCTCTATGGGGTCGGTCCTTTAAGATCCAGTATACCTAGCAGTGGAGACTTTCAAAAGTGGATATTGTGGATACCCCAGATCACTAGAAGCGAAGGATGAAATGTTTGTGCTCATTTGATGGTATAGCCCTTATTATGATGCTCCATGACTGCGATTTCGAGAAGGTAAAGCTCGGAATAAATGGTATTTTGCTCACCACATTATCTCAAGTGTCTGGGACCTGAGGAAAGAGGAGAGGTATGACTTGGACCGATATCTGCCTAGCCGTGCGGATGCTAATCTCAAACCATATGATTAATCATGATTCTCTTGGCGGTTCTCATCTAACATTTATACACTCACATACGCCAAACACATATTCCACAAGCGTCGACAATCCATCCACGAAATCACGGTCGAGAAGGCCTCCATACAATTGCTGCGTTGAAACGGTAAGAAAAGCAGAGCCATGGCCTGCCGAATGAGAAATACTCAGTATCTGTTGCAACGCCATAGTATCTGTCACAAACTCAGCACCTCGGCATTGCCTATTGAAAGAGACGTTAACGGTTCTGGACGTTGCTTCCTGCAACGGGTAGCTCTGACGATATGCCGCCGTCTCCGCCAAGAGACATTAGAGAATCACGCGCGGGATTCTTAGCCCACTGCTTAGTCCCACTTGAGGATACTGTGATGTCTTGATTGAGGTGAGAGGGATGGTATTGGTGTATGGTAGTATAGGAGCATGATACATGAGTTACTCAAGAGAGGAAAGAGGTTGCTGTATGATAGTAGTAGTTGCATAATGGGTCACTGTGGTGTGGCTCATCTCCTCTCGATTAGTTGGACTCGTAGTTCTGCTGTTTCACTTTCGGGATCTCTGGAAGCTACTACCGTTGTATGTATTTTTTGGAGAACAACAATTTGTGCGAGTGCAGAATGACTCTCCTATCGAATTTTTTCGCTATCGCTAATTTGAATAAAGGTTGTGGGACTTCGATATAGGTTGAAGCAGAAGGGATAATGTCTTCACTGAAAAGGTGCTATGGTTATTTACTGTGGAAATGATTTCTGATGCGTTCGTCTTGATGGTAGCTGAAACTGGCATGCTATTCTGTTGCAACATAGTTATGGATTGTTGGGATGACGGTACGGGTTGTGCATATGGTCCGGGGCTGGTGCTTACATTGTATACGGAGAGTAATCTAATATGTGGTTTGAAATGACAAGTAGGTCTACAATTTTGGCCCAATATATATCTCGTCCCTAAGCAGTCGCTGTTGTCCCCCTTACGGTATAAATACTCATCGAGCTTAGATCTCCACATGTCGAAGAAAGTGTATCTTTCCCCGTTGAAGATACAGTTGCAACCGTGTTCCCACAAAAGCATCTGACCGCTCCCATATTAGCTCCCAGCAAACCAGGGGAAATGCTGTTTTAGCTTACTGTGTCCCAAACCTCGTCCCAAGATACCGATATCCAGCGCATTCCGCAGCGCAATCCTCCAATGCTATCTGCTTCCCACCAATCATGCTCGCTGTCAAAGCCGTCATATTGGCAGCAACGTCGCACCCCAAATGCTCCCACCCCGCCATCACATTCCCAATTTTCGAACTCGTCAACCCATGCAGAATAATCTCAATCCGATTATTCTTCCCCACCACCGCAACACCACCCGTCCTAGGCTCTTGCAGCACGCACGCCTTTGCCATCTTACCAGCTTCTACAGCGACATCGAACGTCGATGCGATTTCTTCGGTGGCACCCTTGTACATGTCGAGCTCGAAGACGCAGTTTCCGTGAATGCCTCTTTGGGGCATGTGCACGCCTGTCCATGTGTTGCGACTGAAGAGGGCGGGCGCTTTGGGTTGGAGGCCGGTGGTGAAGCCGAGGATTATTTTGATGCAGTCTTCGTATACTGCTGTTGGGACTTGCGCGTCGCCTACTTTCGCCTGCGGGAGGCATGCTATGATTGTGCCGTCTAGTGTCGTGTTTGGTGTCGCGAGGGATGATGTTGACAGTGGGAGTAGAGCGAACACTAAGATAAGAAGAAGAGTCATGTCGCCTTGCCTTATGTGGAAAGGACAATAGAGTAAAATCGGATGTTAGCTAGCAAAACTTGCTTCTGGTAGATATTATAGATGAGTTAGTGATGGAGGTTGGGACGTCTGACTGCGGCAATCGACGGCTGGATAGGCGAAGTTGCCTTGCTATAACGCATATCGCCAAAAGCGGGTATAGGAAATGCTTCCGGCTTTGCAATGACATCCTTCCACAACGGACTCCAATCCGCAAAGAGAGAACAATGAATCGCTAGGTCGCAGTATCAGTTCAGCGTCGCGCTTACTCAAGAAGTGAGTCATCCATTGCCCCCTTCTAGAAATGGCGTTTCAATTGCATTACCCATCCTTAAACTCGACCACATGCTACCAAGCCTCGTACTCCCTCTAATCACATCCAAAATTGACACCTGGTATTGGGGTCTTAGACTGCGGATATCGATGCTGGTCTCAAGCCCAAATTCTTCCCATGTGGCACCCATTGAACAGGATCTCCAGGACAGCAGACTTTGCTCACGTTTGGAGCTGGCCGACAGCGCATACGTTCAAGGCTCTCGTGGGAAAGGATTATCAGCCAGAAACCATCACCCACACCATGGAAGCCACGATCGCCAACAATCAATTCCACGTCGGCGAATCAAAATTGTAGGGCTAGATGTGTGGGAACGGAGTACTAGAGCTACTAAAGAGCCGCAAGGTGACAAATAGAGGAACGCAGAGTAGAATGTTATCTGAATTATGGAGAAATGGCAGGTGTATATATAATTGATGGGACGGACGCGGCATCAAGTGACAAGCCGTGCTTGTGGAACGGTACCGAAGAAGTGCTGAAACAATGAGGGGACCTTAGTCCGCCGAGGGACAAAGCTTAGCATCAGCTATGACTGCTAAGGTGGCTTGTTTGAACCGTGTACGAGATGGGAGCGGAGACAGGGAATTTAGATTCATGTTCTAAATTACTAAGGCAGGAACGCGGATGTTCAAACTAGGTAAAGGCTTTTGACATTAGGAATTTTGTTAGAATCCTGGAATGCCACCCATGCTGGGCGATGATGATCGGTAATTGGCCAATATAATATATAGAAGCGAGGATCGTGAAAAGTACTTTCGCGAGCCCTACTAAACGGCCACAATGAAGGCTTATTAGGCTCAATGCGGTCGAGCAAGGGTAAGGTTGGAGAGGACTTTTCCGTTGACTCATACAGGGTTGTGCATAGAACATCCAGCAATAGAGGCTGAAGGAACGTAAACAGGGTGGTGGTTTTGAAGTAACCTGCATATCGTACATCGAGTCCGGCGACCGAGAATTGGCGTATCAAAACAGGGCGGAGGGTATCAAACCGGGATGCTGTCAAATTTCACTATATCGCTGCCGTTACCTGAGCCGTGGAAAGTGAGCTGTCAAGAACTGCGGCTTCGAGTGTTGTTTCGGTCTCTCGATATCATATCCCAAGCACGTAGGAGTCCACAGCGGGTAGACGATTGGAATCCCGCGGCACATGGCGATCACGACTGTCTCCTGTTTGACCAACTGACGCAGCCTCTACCAGTACGGTGTTTAATGCTGGCTGCTCACAGGTCCCAGTACCATTCAAAGCCGGAGTGTGCTCCCAAGGAAGCTCCATCATTTGCGAGGTTGCAATGTTGAGAAGAGCAAAAGGTTGAGTCCTCGGAGTGGTGATCTTCTGGGGTTTTGAGGATCCTGAGGGCACGTGAACACTATAGATACGCTGCTTGGAAACCGAACAGCTGGTGAGCATGACCTTGGTGGAGCCAGGACAAGCCGATGTCCCGCATTCGGAACAGTTTTCTGCGATCAAACTTGGCAGTGGATTATGAGCGTCCATCCGCCTCAGCCCTCTGGAGGCGAGGAAGTTGCGCGGAACTGGAACTTCAACGGAGAGGCAGCTGGGTAATGAGAACGAGAAGGCTGGTGGGGACTATGTCACAGCCCGTTGAACGCGACCTGGACTGTGCTTCGTGAGGGCGGCTTCGGCTTCGTAGACGCCGGAGAATTTTCCCACTGATCATTGATAGCTGCTCGGAGAGTCTCAGGACCACCTGGGGAAGAATCACCACAGTCTATCTGCGGCTATCACTTGATATTGGCTGAGACTCGTAGGCTCGCTCCAGAAAATTTGAAGGCCTACCCCCAGTCTTCTTCTCGAATCCAAAAGAGTTCAATGAGGGTATCCATGTCTCCGTTTTTTCCTAGATGGCGATAGTATTGCCTGACACCCCCATCGACCGATACTCCAGTAAGAAATCGATATGGTATCTTCTCGTCCTCAAGCTTCAGTGCTGGTCTCAGTGGACCGACGTAGTGATCCCAGCCTCTGTTGGTAGAATTCTCGACCGTCATTGGGTCAACCCACGTATGCTCCGTTTGATCAAACCTGCTCTCGTTATGGGGCTTCAAAAGCTCGCCTTTTGGATACATAGAAATAGAGTAACCATTTGTGAGCATGGTGTCTGTGCCAAATTGCCAGCGTTGCAGATAACACCTGTCGCACACGTCTGTCACGAGCGACATTTCGTTCATTGGGAACCATCTCGGGTGTCTGATCCCGTCAGGCCCTTCACCATGTTCGTCCCAATACCCTTCTTTCCAATGATGGAGGGTGAGAATCTGACGGCCACTCTCGAAAATCCCGGAACGATCGCCGTGGATGTCGATTTGATACAAACCAGGCAGTACCGTCAACCGGGTATCTGTATGTCTCGCTATACATTCGTAAATTTTGTGATCTCCAAAAGTCTTGCGGGAATTTTTCTTGCAATCTTGATGATTTGCGTCAATGATTTCGGCCAATGGCATCGAGAGGAATATGCCACCTCCTCCCATACCTATGAGACCATAGATGGTGACTGTCCACCATTCCTCTGAGAGAACACCGAGGTAACGCTGCTGCGTCCAGTCTTGTTTGCCAAGGGCTGATACCAGTGCTGTCATGGAGGTGACAAAAGTGTCGTCATCAACGAAGCCGAGCCACCGCGTCTTTTCATTGCGGTTTGCGTACAATATCTTCACAAGTGAGAAGTAGCGCTCTGTATGACCATCTTTGCGATTGAGTGGCTCTACGAGCGTTACCAAAATCCCAAGATCACGCATATGTGACTGCAGATCGCTCATACGCTGTGGATTTGGTTTGGTATCATCTGGTCCGGTGACAATTACAAATAACCTCGCATTGGTGTGGGCCAGCCATCGTTGGAAGAAGGATATTGATGCATCCAAGCGGTCCAAAGAAGTCGCCGCGCCAAACAATAGGTGGGAGGCATCAACGGGAGTTTTGGCGAAGGTAGGAACGTCTAATGTCAGAGGTTCCATGCAATGCAGCAAACCGGTCTTATTGCTATCTGCAGGATCTACTACTTGGACATCTCCAAACAAAGGACCATCGATCTTGGTAATCGAGGCACGCTGTGCCTGCGGGCGAGATTTGACAATGATGTCTCGGCGGGCATATCTGGCAGGAAACGGAATATCGAGCTCCTTGAGCCAATCTGGGGGGCTTTGGCAAATGGCTGGTCTTGGTGGGTAGTGCTGCCCCATATCGACATGTGGAGGCGGAGGCGGCAGGGGAGGCTCGTTCGTGCTAGCGACTTCTGGAGGCCTGTGTAGGGCGCGAAGCTGCCAAAGTACCAGGGTCAATACCAAGAACAGGACACACAGAAAGCTTGCTCTCCGATTTCGCAAGGGCAGCGGCAGTAGCTGTAGCAATTGACCGAATGAAGGTCGTGCAGAGGGCGTGAAACTTCTGAAGCGGTTCGCCATGGCGCATGCAAATTTCATCAACCTATGCGTACAAGTTCGGACGAAAAGCCAGACCAAAACAAACGAGGGAAACGAGAGAGAGAAATGCGACGCGAAACACTGCGACTATCGTATACAGCGCTGCATTGCCAAAACGCCTTGACTTCGCCCGAGATGCTGAAAGAAGTGGAGAGGTGGTCAAGGGGCGGAGGGCATGCGCTAGTCCTGAAAGAGGAAGGAGCCTCGACTCGGCATGAGATGACGTTCGGGAGCGGAACGGGTTCCTGCTCCGAGCCACTTAAATGTCTTTCCGAGGCTTCGTCCCATCTTGGTGCTCCCTCAATGCGAGTGCTCCATGCCACAATGAACCCAAGCATATCGCAACTCGCCTGGACCAGAAGGAGAGGGAAAGGGAGATAGAAAAAGAGACTGAGAAAGAGAAACAGACAGAGAAAGAGACAGACAGATAGAAGCATCCAAGCCGGCTGACAGCTGAGATTCACTTGACAGGCGCAGTAGTCTGGCTCTCTTTCCAGCACAGAATTGACTCAATTTTCGCACCCTGCAGAGGATGAGAACAGATTTGTAACCACCACTCTGCGATAAGCCTGCGTTTCGTCGCTAGCAACAATAGGCAGTGAATCTGGAATTTGCCCAAGGATGCACGCAGGCAACTCATACGACGGCAAAACAGCTGCAGCCACCGCCAGATGTTTTCGCAGACATGGCAGCGCTTCAGTGCCGATGCAATCTATCACCGCGGCAGCATAGGTGTTGAGAATTCCTTTGCAGTGATCTGCCCGACCAGAGAACCTTTCTCAACGGAGAGAAACTGTTGGATGCGACGAGGAAAGGCTCAAGACATGAAGCGCGGATGCAACTACTTCCCTTCTTGACTGAAAGTATGAAATAGCGGACAAAGAGATATGTATACGCTATGCCGAGGCGTCTGGTTGACAGCATCACAGCTTCCAATGACCGCAAGCTCATAACTTACGAGGAAGGAACACCACCATTAACATCGTTAGCTTTCGCCTTTGAGATATGGATGGTCAATGCCCGTGTATTCATGGGATAACAAGGATCTGTACGACATGTAATGGTATGTTTGAAAGGATCACGAGATGAGAGATGGGATAGTGCCAAGACTTCCAAAAACCTGTTCCTTGCAAAAGCCAAAACCTGCTCCTGGACGTATGGTCCACCTTTATTTTAGCATTCGCAATCATTTTAAATCACAACCCTATGATCGATTCCTGAGTGTTATGTTAGGTGGAAATTACATGTAACTGACGACGTCGCCTTAGATGCCTGTTAAGGACCTCTCTAGCGCACTCTCATGTGCGCGGATGGAAAATGCTGTAGCTGAATTCCGTTTCCTGCCAAAGAATCTACCAAGTAGCTTCCTAATCTGGGTTCCTGAAGATGTACTTCATGAGGACTGTAGTCTCGCAACCACGCGGACCTACTAGCTGAAGCTCTTGAGACGGTGTTGACTATCGCTTCAACTTCGTTATGGTTGCGGGAAAGGTGAAAGGGCTATGGAATATGGCATTTATAGTATGTCCGTTGTCACCCAGTCAACCTATTTAAGCTTTTGGAGCTGCGCGAAAGGGTTTGAGACTATGGCTTTATCGAAATTACCATTCCCCTTAACCAATGCACCATCGCCGACAAGGGTCAATGGCTCTACAGCGCAAGAACGTCGAAGTCTCCGGCTCAAATGCCTTTTCTAATGCCTCATGCATCTGCTTTTCCGTCTCATTGAAATCCCATTCGGGATTCGTGAACCTGATTCCCGTCGAGTCTATATTACTTACGACGTGGTTTTGGTTCGTTGTTTGGAGCTCCTGCATGTAGAATTGACCAATTGGCTGTGCATATATCAGACTTCCATCTTGATCGTCAGGCTTCCCAATACAATCGTCCATCGAGACAAGGAGACCATAGCTACCAGGCCCCCGTAGAACGGCAGTTGAATACGGAGTCTTACCCAGCATCTCTTGTAGCTCGGTGTTCCAGTGCTGATTTGGGTCGATCTCATCGAAAGCTTGACGCGACCAAAACCTTCCTGCACCTCGACAGCTTTTCCCGACGGGTGCGGGAGTGAGGGCATAGATCCTCTTATCTATTTCCGCGAAGGTTACGCTCTTCAGAGTGTCGTTGCCGAAGGGGAGATTGAAGCTGCTCATGCCGTGAATCAGGAGTCCTTTATCACTATAGCCTGCCCAAAGCCTCGAATAGGCTCCGATGAGGTAGCCAATGTCTTCATGATCTAGACTCATGAAAGAAGTGGGCGCCCAACGAAGGCCATCTAAAGGGAGCTTTGGCTCCTTGGTGAACAGAAACAGCATTGGAAATAGACTTTTTCGCTCTGCCAAAATCTGTATGAAAATCTTCATTCGAAGATAAACATCGTCAGTTAATAATAGTCTCGATGCGTCTAATCCTAAGATATGCGCGATACAGAGAGTTTCATCGATAGCCTTTGTAGTTGAACGATACTCCAGGGTTGGTAGTAGCTCAGCGAGTATTGGAGTTTGACGCTGAATACTTTCACAAGGCCGCTGGTAGTAATTAGCGAGGTCAGGCAGGAAATTGACCATGTTGATATCGAGAGTGCTACCGATCCTCGTAACGCTTGATGAAAATTGAATGGGATCGGAGAGGTGGCTCATGCTGACGGTACCGTCGCGGAACTGAAACTCTAAATTCTCGCGGCTTAAAATGCCTTCTTCCAGAGTCCATAGCCTTCTCATCCACGTTGAAAAGAATATTCTGGTCATAATCTCCTCTTTGCTACAAGCTTGAGAAGTGTGGAGCAGATCGGAGTCAAGAACCAGGACCTTTTCGGCCGCTTGGTAGTAATCACACAATCGACTCAAAGCTAACCTCTTCTCATACCCCTTTGCTACAGGAACCAATAGGGAGTCGATCCATACAGCTGGAACGCTCTCGGCAAACTTGACATTGAGGGTGGTAGCTGCTCTGTAAAGTCGAAGAAGTTGGCATACTGGTAGCGAATTGGCGTTTGGGTTACCCAACCCGTCTGACCAGACATGAGAGACGGCGACGTATGGCCCAGATGCCCCAATCTTGAGTTTGATCTCCGATGTGCCGCAGGAATCCGTTACTTGAAGAAGAGCGCGTGGGGTCTGACCTTGACGAAGTATAGAAGCCAGCTCCTGACTATCAATGCCTATGTCTCGGCAACCAGGACAGTCAACGACATGTTTCGTCTTGTACTGCTCAGTCACAACATTGAAAGCCAAGCATTTGTTGATTGAACATCTCGAGTGGTCTGCTTTCAACCTTTGTCTCTCTGACTGGCAAAGAAAGCTGAAGTATCGTCCAAGCCTTGTAGAAAAAGGGAAATCTCACTGGGACACCATCCACGAGCCTTCAGCTCATCAATCAGGATTTGGTCCTGGAGCATAGGTTGGAAGGGAGTGCGATCGAGGTTGCCATAGGCTTTGCGGCTACCACGATCAAGAGTCTCTCCTAAGATGGCAATTGACATTTCGATGGACAACGGCAAGGTCACCATGTAACGATCTGGTCTGTCGAACGAAGAAAACAAAAAGCTATGCCTGTATCGATCAGACATTTGATGAAGCCGGAACATCGTGGATATTATTAATATGTGCTGCTACCTCCGAAAATGTGCTTTACGGGTTTGCTTTGGAAGTAAGTTTTCCTTCCGTTCCCACTCCGATAGGTAAGATGGCAAAGCGGTCATTGTGATATAATTGTCTTCTCCTTCCCGTTTGACGAAGTCTTCAGCATCAACAGATATGCCACTAACTTTGAGTACCTCGATCATAAGGCCAAAGAAAAGCCAGGCTTGGGCGATCTCGGCAAGCTCTTGAGAATTGAGCCTTGACCGATTGGCTTTGAGTATGAACAGTGGGAAGCCGTCTTGAGAAATCAAATGGAATCCTTTACGGGTGGGGAAAGCTTCCCATTGCAGGGCATCAAAACTCGATGGATCACAAACACAAGGTACCGTAAGCGGTGTACCTTGGTGCCCCACAATGGGAGGAAGATGATCCATAACATTGCGTTGGTCGTCCGCAATGATCTTGCCTTAAGTCCAAGGCAAACATACCATTCGACCCAAGGTAACATTGTATATCAATTCGAGAAATAGCATTGGGAGGTTTGGATCCATCTTTTCTGGTAATTAGAGAGGGTCCAAGAAGCTGCTTCTCTTCGGTGATATGCAATGAATACGGTCGATGTATGCTATGCGATCTAATGTGGCGATGCGTTGTGTTGCCAAGACGGCCGAGATGGAGCTAATCTCAATCTGGCTACGAGACGGAGCCTAAAGACGAAGTACCACGGAAGGAGCCGCTAGTACTCCCGCACTCTAGCCTTGAGGAAAGTCTAGGTGTCGAGGCAGCCAGGTCATACTCCACGGAGCACTTACATACCACAACCAGAAGGCTGCGTCACGAAAGCCGCAGTGAAGGACCCATATCTATGTATCGTTGGATGTGAATCGCTGGGAAGAAGCGGCGTTCGAGAAGCCGCTAGAACTATCGTCGACTTTCGATATCAGGGCGAACTTGCAGACTTGAGACTGAATTATGTTGTATCTGCAGGAGTGGCTCTTCTTTGATCCACCGCACGAACTCTCTACGATTTGTGGTGTTTTCTCCGACCTCACTTCCTCCATCGACATCGAAGTTCTCGGTAAGCAACGACTCTTTGCCAATGAATTGGCTGCAATGTTCAGTGACGCCAAAGCTAAGAACAGGATGATAAGTACTATCTTCCATAAATTGTTATGGGGACCGATCCGTGCAGTGAACTTGATCTCCACAGCATTGACCTTACAATGATATAAATCTGGGGTTGACCAGCTTTACCCGTTTGCAGAAACGGCAAATTCGTTCGTGGTGCAAACCAATATAAAGTGGTTGACTTCTCGGGATAATCCTTCGAATACAATTGGATGCCGCACAAGTCTGCATTGGTCGTATTCGTACCCTCCCGCCCCACGCCTCAATCGGGCTTAGAAAGGTGTATAAGTGAGGAAGGCTACTACAATACAACGCATCATATATACTTTAGCCTATAAGTAAGATGTGATTTTCAGGACGCCGCATACAGCCTTGCGGTATGCCTGATCTTGCCTCACTCCGTCCAAAGCACCTGTTGTGCCTTCCGAGTCCACCTTGCCATGCGTTGGCCTCCTACAACAATGCTCAAACAGGATCTGACCAAGGTCAAGGCAAGAGCTGAAAGTTCTTGCACAGATTGGTGCATGCGAGGAGCTTGGGAAGATGGAGCATAGGGCAAAGGCCATGGAGGGCCACATTTGAGAAATCTAATTTTCGTCCTTGGTGACTTCTTGGGGCCGTCAGCGCCACTATCTTCGGTTTGTCTTGACTATCGATCAGTAAAGCGGTTGTATAACAATAAAGGAAACCCAGGTTTTATCAATGCTATGATCACTACCCTTCTCTTCGCTTTATCGTGTTGGAACGCTTGCAGCGTGCAAATAGCATTGCTTCTATCCGCCGTCCCTCCGCAAAACCGTGTTTATAAAATTGACCCCCGGACTACGCCTTCTAGATCTAGGGGGCCCTAGCACTAAAGCTGCTGCAACAGACCTCGCAAACCAATTGCTTAGACGGCCAACCATATGAGAGCATACACCTCATGAGCATTCTCATTTTGTGCGTGTTTAACCATAACGGATAGAGCATCAACCTCGTCCCAGTCTCTAAGGCGCATATTCTCTCATATATATAAGAACATCACATGCTTTTCTGCTGTGAACAATCATTAATGAGTGGCGAGGGATCATTGACCTTGAGCCCACGGATGAATGTTTTTGACCGACGCTCATGGTTATTCAGATATTATTGTGGATTATCAATGAGCTCGAGCCTTCAGCGCTGACTTGATGGTCTGTAGTGGTTTTCTTCTTAATCATACCACTGATCTACAACATGCAGAATTAATGAAGGTCCATACTGGTCGAGAGCACTCCTGTATGGTGACAAGGTGCGTTGTGTAGAATCAATCGCTATAATCACTGAATGGACTCGTTGGATACTGACCGTGGGGCCTGGTGAACGGTCCTGACGATGGAGTCCCAATTCTTCGCTTATATCACACACCACTGCTGGCTTTCGTCGACTACTTTCCCCTCGATGATTTTAGCATCACCAGCTTCTTCGATAGATACGTCTTTGCCTTTCCAGTAGAGCCTATAAGTACACATAAGCTCTTCGTCAAGTGAGATTAACGTCGCCCTGCATACATGCTTAATCTGGAAGCCATCGAACGCCGCGCCTCTATTGAGCGTTCCAATGATTGCAATGGACTGACCCTTAGGCGTATCGAGAACCTTCTTCAGTGGTTTGTACGATATGAGGGCAAATTCCATGGACCGATCCCACGGGGCAATTTCCTTGCCTACTTCGGAGCGTCTGAGCATCACAAACAAACCCTTTGTGTGGTCATCAGGAAAGAGAATGGCGCAACTGAGGTTGAGAAGATGACCAGCAGTCCCAAGCAATACCCCGGAGTAAGAAACGATCAGGCCCCCGGTCGTGTCCAAGTCTGCGAAGCGGAATGTATCGTCTCCATAGTCTGCTGGTGAGGTGGATTTAGTTTGGTTGAGGAAGGAAGATGGTGCCCACCCAAAGCCACTAAGTGGACACCGTGGACCAGCGTCAAAAATTCGATGTTGTCGAAATCTTCCAACCATACGCAGAAGACAAACCATTCTTTCATCCACTTTCTCAGAACTAATTATTTGTAAAGGTATTGTGTTCAAGTCCATCATCGAGGCAAGGCAAACAGTCTCATCCGAGGCCCTGCTGGTAGTTCGGTGACCCAAACTAAAAGCGAGCGTATCAAATCTGGAGAAAGATGGCCTCTCTTCTAGACCTGGGGGAAAGTCCGGCAGTGTGACCGTACCCAGGACTCCGAACGACGCGATGCTGTGATAATATCCGCGACCAAAGTGCACGTCGAGCCGCAAGTCCACTATCAGATCATCCCGATGCTGTGGCCCGTCTCGGTACTGAAAATACAGTTGTTTGGCTAATATTCGCTCTTGAAGTGTCCAAAGCCGGCGTTGCCAGTTAGACATGAAGATTCTCGCGGAGCGCTCCGTGATGTGATCTGTGCGGGATCCTTTCTGGATCCATGAGTCTACCACAAGAACACGGTCCGCTTTTCCATAGACAATCGCCATGTTGCGAATGGCCATGTCGCGAAACGGTCTATCTGACTTTTGCACAGGAACGCAAAGAGTATCCATCCAGAACCCAGCTGCTGGGTACGTAGGGTCTGTTACTTCGGCTTTCACCATTGCATAAAAGTCTTCCCAAGGTGTGGACGGCTCATGCGACTTTCTGTATCTGTATCCACCGTGAGGAAAGTCGTCTTCTTTAGCGTCGTATAACCTATCTACTTGAGCTTGGAGTTGTAAGAGCCGGCAGGTCGGGAGCGAATTTTTGTTTGGGTTACCCATACCGTCAGACCAGCTAGCAATATTGCGTTAGTGTTATACTGACTTGTTTCCAGCTTGGGGGGCTTACACATGCGATATCGCCACATATTTATTGGGTCTTGATCCCGGTGAATATTCAAGAACCCGTAATCGACATGTCTTCTCAGATTCGGCTTTTCGAAAAGATACCAATGGTATACCTCCCCGTTCTATGATGGAGATGATATCCCGTGAAGCCTCCACATGCGAACAGTCACAGTCTGCACGGACATGGCTTATAATATAAGTCGCCTCATCCACTTTGTCCACACAGCAAGTTGTATCTGTGCACCTCATATGTTCTAGTGACCCTCGAGAATACGGCATGCAGCTCGCATAAAACTGCACATTCATAGTTCGAGCTTTATCATACGTGAGCATCGCAAGATCCTTGGGGCACCAATTCTTGTCAAAGAGTCGCTGCGTCAAGAGAGAACTGGTCCCCCAGCTCAGGCGTAGATCGGCGAGGTTCGATTCATAGATTATCGAAGCGGCTCTCGAGATAGCATCTGCTAGAGCAATTATGGACATTGATACCTCCGAGGAGACAGGCCTGAAGTTAATATCCGATAAATGGATCTCTTTGGAAAAAGATTGACCCTGTTCATTGCAGAATCTATTCACGTAATCGTGGACTTCATAAAGTATTACAAGAATGACTGACCAATGAGAAACCTTTCCGTTGATCTTGATGGCTTCGGTTGGGTCGCCCCCGCGAAGCTTGATCAATGCGATGTTCTCTCGGCTGTTCCATTCATCAAGGAGCTCGGGTAGCCGCTCTGTCGTAATGAGCTTCCTTCCTCGCACCGTCCTTACAAAATCGCCTGTCCTAACCACGATGCCAACAGTGCGAAATGTGCATATCAAAAGACCAAAATAGAGCCAACTCTGAAGGAAAGTCTCTAAGTCTTCCGAAGTTTTCCCAGCGAAGTTTCGGGCGAAAATCTTGTATTTATCCCACCCGTGGCGCTGGGGGTATGTTGCAAATTCGCCATTGTCATATTCCTCGACACCAAGGTATGGGATTTCGATCTCTGTTTCTCCCTCTAGACAGGGTAAATGCTCCATGATATGACTAGATAGGTTGATTGAAAATTCCCTGGCGGAGCGAGGCCTCTCTAATCTCTGAGTCTCGTACCAATGCAACCCTGATTGGGGGACAAATGACTCGGCGCCCTAAGGAAAGGGGTGGAAAGGCTTGTTCGTCGTCCATTCGTCTGGTATTGTCATGCTGTTTCAAGGTTACTAAGGGACCGAGCAGAATGGAGCCAAAGGCCTCCTAAATACAGGTTTTTAGGCCAAGACATCCCCCCAACCATCAGCCTACGCATGATTCGATAACCAATACATTGGCGCTTTGCTTCCCTGTGCAGAAGTTAGCAGAATTATTCTAGCATCATCAATATATGTCTTGACTGCCTAGTAGGTAGACTCAAATGGTGTTCAAAAGTGTATGAACGTCCCTTCAGAACAGTGCTTCTACAGACTGTTGACTGATCCCCTTTTCTTCATGGTAACTGCTAGACTAGCTGAATAGCATCGCATGATATGAATATGACCCTCGAATAGCTAATCATATCGTGTCCTATGGTGATAGAAAGAAAGCAGAGTACCCTGTTAGCCGCAAATGGTAGTGGTATCTCTTTCCTTCACCTTCAATTATGATCAGCCATATACTAAATCATACGCTGCAGCGTCGCTTCCGTATGATAGGAGTGTATATCCATGCACAAGCCGACGATATTGGATTCATAATTTGAGGAGTGGGTACAGCTTTCGGAGTTTGCGCGGAGGATGTTGGAGAGAGAGAAACCCCGGTTGACTGTTCATCATTTGCTGTCTCAGTTCTAACAGGCTTCCTCGCTAGTTCTGCCCTCTCTTTCCAAAACTCCTGCTCACCGTCGCGCAGCTTTCCCGGGAAGAATATTTGGACGAGAGAGGCACCAACAGACGGGAATCGGACCTCGGTGTTCTTCAAGACCGTCATAACCTTTTCACCAACGATTCTCTCTACAAATTCAAGCCGCAACCCCATCGTGCATGGTTGGCGTGGAATTGCTGCAACAAAAATATTCTGTGCCATACCCATAAAGCCTACGCCGAGCAGGTACCAAGTGTTTTTTCGTAAGCCGCAGACATTGACGAGAAACAGAATCCAAAGCATAGCCAATATTGCCACCATTGTTTTGCAGCCTCGCGAGCATCCGGTTCTTCGCGGTAGAGCTAGGCTTTCGAGATGAAGGCATCGTCTTGGTTCATTCTGGATGACCACAACGTGCTGGAAGCCATTACCACGAGTGAGACAAAAAGTATACCCCTTATCGTCATAACGATTGCCCCACTTCTCGTTTCGCCATTGGGGTAGTGAGCCGCCAATCAAAGCCAGTAGAGTGCCTGTCCCAGTCACTGATAGAATGCTCCAGTCGCCGTCAACTACGAAAGGGATCCCGGAGACCACGAGCTGGAGCCCCATTGTAATCATGCCACTCCGCCAGGGCCAATCATATGGTATTTGCCTGTCGTAAGGCTTACATCGGTAGACAGAGACGCAAAGCGCAACATCAAGAGGCTCGAGACTGGATTCTACGCCACGCAGTATACGATTCAAAATCCAGGAGTGGTTCGGCCTAGCATAGCCCGAATGTGCATTGATCAGCGTCGAAGGGAATGTTGTAGATGGCATCAGAGCGCCATCACTGTATGCACCCAGAAGCGCACTGATAGAATAGCTGACCCAGCCAAAGCTGAAAGCAACAGGCACAAAGTATCCTCCAGAGAGCTGTGCCAGCGCTTTCTGAACGATATCACCCCCAATGATGAGCAGAATTGTGAGGACGTCGTTGGGATTCTCCCACTGGCTTGCTATGCGAGAAGAAGCATCTTGCCATCGGTCTCTCAAGGCTAAGAGGCCGTCAGAAATGGGTAAAGGTGGGGACTCGCAAGGAATCGGCGACATAAGCAACAAGAGGAGCCATTGGACTGGGGTTGTTAACATGATCTTTTGATGGAAGCAGATCCACTGAGAGAACCTTAGGATTCCCAAATGCCTTTTACCTGTAATGCAGACCCCACAGAGCATTATAGATTCCTGCCTTGGAAAATTCCGCCCTTCAGAAGCCTTTCTTTTCGCTTCATTCTTGTCGCAGAATCGATTGGACAAATGGGGATGAGCGGTAGCCTTGGGAAAGCCGCTTACTAGGCCCAATGTGGAATGTGGATTCGCTGATCGCACCCTCCAGCCTTTGGAAAAATCGAGATTATGGGGTTCACATGGTCAGCTCAAACGAGGATTTTAAGGGCTAGAATTGTGCGATTGTTCGCGATCGATCGAGATTTGTCGAGGATCATCATGAGCGACAAGGCAGTTTTTGTCCTACGCACGTATCAACCCTCATCACTTTTTGACTTTGGTCCTTGGACTTTGCTTGGCAAAGACGACGGTGTGCTCGATATTCGCGCCTCGCCCGTAGCCAAGACCGGACTCGAGCGGACGCACCGTCCATGACTGACGATAGTGTCGTAGAAAGCGTGAAAGATAAAGAAGGATATGTGAAAACCACGACGAAGCGACTAGAGAGAACGTGTCTTCCTTTGTGTCGGAGATGTTGCATCCCGTAGACTGCCACAATTCATTCGCGTTATTAGCCAGGCTGAACAGATAGGACCGCCAGGCTGACTGATTGTATTTTCCAGCTTCTTGCGACCCAGGTGGGGCCCGAGCATCGACTGACATCTTACTATTGTCTTATGGGGATCGAGAGCCATGGGAGCCATCGCAACCGCAGTCGTTTACCAATCTTTCCAAGCCTGGTCCGTAGCCATAGCTGCTCCAGTACGACCCTCACAACCGTCTCAGCCAAGATTGATGCAGCAGGTACGGTCGCCCACACCATCACACGTACTTTGAGTGCGACCACTAGTAGCCCTGATGAGGCGACAATTAATGCCGCTGCAAGCCACCAAGGCCGATACTGATAGGAAAGAGGTTTGGTATAGCCAATACCCGCAGCAGGGGTTTCTGTCTCACTGCTTTCGCCAAAAGTGTTTGCCCAATGATAATACTGTCGCTCGCCAAGGAATTCCAGCATTCGGTAAGATTCGGCCATCGTCCATATGGCGGCTCTGATGAAGGCTATACCTAGCAGAATGAGAGGGACGCCCGCAGCATACAGAGTACCGAACTTCAAATTTTGCTTAAACGTCGCCCAGACGAAGTAGAAGGTTCCGATACCGAGCGACAGAGTCCAAATTAAGATGATTAAACCTGATAGGAGGCCAACGTATGGAATCGACTGTAGTCCAACATGTTTACGAAGTCCCATTTTCTTGGCCCTGCTGAAGCGTGGAACGTACCAGTGTGGAACATCTATGGAATGTATTAGCTCATTGCCTACAGCAGTGACTTCGTGCTGTCTTACCACAGTCTACTGAGATCACCGCTGCTTCTGGCATAAGGTTTGCTTCAATCCGGTGCCACACGTCAGAGGCCTGCTGCGCCTCCCTTCTTGATGACCGGGTCAATATCTCAACTTCGGGAATATCGCCTGGGACTAAGAACGACAGTCCTCCGCCTGACGTATCCAGTGTGTATTCTACGGGACAATCGTAGACAAGTCTGCACGATCTCCTGTCGCTCCCTACACCTTCAACTACAAATCTGGCGCCTACAAACAAGGACCCCAAGTCTGTTGACTGCCTTTTCATCCGCGAAAGAATGATGCAGTAGGTGCCATGTGTGGGACACGCCGTGACGCCTTCTAGTGGTATTGCCCGTATCCAGGCTTTAAAGTGAAATGACGAGGCTTGGTCGATCCGAAATTGAGTATGCTTGGAGTCTTTGGCGTCGATAAGAAAACCATAGGCCTTTATTTCAGATAGAGTAAATGAATAGTAGCTACCGGCTAGACTTTTGGACATGCAACCGTATGCAGTAGTTATGTTCCCCCTAGGAAACAGGGGGATCCAGCGGCATTTGGCGTTCTCAACCATCGGAACAGCTTGAGGTTCGAATAACAACGAGAGGGGTATTGTACTTTGAGTCCGGAAAATCGCTCGCATTTGCTCTTCGAGTTCTAGCGAGACAATCTCGCCTGGGTCCAAATCTAGCAGTATAGCCAGGATTATCATTCGATCTTCTTGGCGTGTAGTTGAGCGTTCATTCAACTGGCGCCATATACTAGCAAGCTGCTCAACATTTTCCGTCTCAGGGCCCCGAAAAGAAGGTCTGTAGCCCGGTCGTTGATCGACCAGTGGCCACAGCTTGTCATAGAACGAGATTGCCTCACGCTCCAGCTCGCTTTCGTCCGTCCAGATGCTCCTCGCTGCCTGAATCCTGAACAGAGGGTCCGTTTCGCGACGATAATCTTGAGCGGCCTCGTAAAGTGAGGAGCGCAGATCGATGTGCCACGCACGGGCAAGGCAAGCTTCTTGAAATGTCCAGCATCGACTCATCCAAGGTGAGCAAGCCACTTGCAAGCGTAGCTGTAACTTTGAGACGCGCTTTTCCTGTAGCTTTTGCAACCCGGGGTCGATGACAAGCACATTATCGGCACCAGCAAAGATGAAGTTCATTTGTGTGATGGCTTTTCGACGCAGAATTTTCCCTAGGCCAACGGGAATACACAAGGTGTCCATCCAAAAGACTTCATTGAATGGCGTCTTCCTATGGAATATGAGCCTGTAGAAGGGAATTCCGTGCGGATAGAGTCTTGCATCCTCGTGTGCTATTTTGCGAGCACATCTTAGGCCTAGACAGAGTTCTCAGATTAGCCGAGACACTAAATTGCATCTCACCTCTTAAAAACTCGGCCGTTATCTTGCTTCTTTCAGCCGTCGTGGAATTCCTGCTGCATACATATTTCCACGAGTGCCGAATAGATGGAAGTGGTTCATGTCTCTAAAACACGCACCTCGTCTAATGTTTCGTAGCTGACACTGGGGTAGTGAATTCGAGGATGGATTCCCAAGACCCCCTGACCAGACATGCGATAATGCTGTATAATGCTGTCCATACTGACCCTGGACCACGTCAAGAGCTAGCCCTGAGGGCAAAACTCTTAGCCTAACCAACGGCACACCGTTTCTCTCGATGATTTTAGCAACTTCTGCAATATCGGGAGAAACCATGTCGCACTGGCAATCATCCTGCACGTGTTTGGTAGTGTATCGCTGCTCATCTATATCATGAGCAGTGCATTTTTCCGCGCAACAGTTACCGTGATCAACGGCACCATCTAGAGAGGGTACAGCAGCAAGATAATGGATCATGGCAACAGAGTGATTCTGCAGATAAGTCTCGGTCCAATAAGGGCATTTCCTCCCATCGAGCATCCGCGACCTTAGAACTCGGCTTGGTCGTGGCTTAAACTGCGCAAGTTGTTTACATGAGGGCAGATACGTACTCAACGCATTTCCGATCGACCAGAGCAGAACTTTGATCGACAGTGCAACCAAACGAGCCGAGGGCACTTCGGCGTCAAGAAGGTCGCTTTGGTCCTGCGCCAATCTGAGTGCGGTCGCTACACGTTCATTCAGTCTGACGTACGGCCGTCCTCTCAGATAACCTTTCTGAGAGATGTCTCGAAACCCCAAGGACGCTGCCCATCGATACATCCGAGAGTTTTCTTCACAGCCGCTTTTGAGAAGAGCAGGAAGCTTGCGAGTCGTTACATACTGTTGTCCATCAAGAGAGATTTCAATGAACTCGGTTCTGTCAAACCATGGCCCAAATAGCTCTGCTAGTAGTCCGAAATACAGCCATGATTGAGTTCGTGCGTTCTCGCGATCCGACCAAGGACTCCTGTCGGTCCAACCCATTCGCTGGGGGAAATCTATGATGCCTTGGCCATCGTAATGTTGAGTATCGGCGCATAGGTACGGAATTCGGAGAGGAGCTATGGTCGGGCTCTCTGGATAGGGCAGGTGGTCCATAATGGAGTCTAAGACTTGGTCGAAACAGACTTAATACTGTCTACTATCAAGTAGTGTTTCTCAGGCCAACTTTTGGAAGCGTTCCGCGTCTATCAACACGTTGCGGAACGGGGCCGCCCTAGAGCGGGGCGGGTTACAGGGCGCTGGTAGAAATACGGTCGTAGATTCTAGAAGCTTCTCTACTTCTAATACCTAATTCTATAATTTTAGCTTATAGAAACTATTATTATATCCTAAATTTATATCTAACTAGACTAGTTTATATATAAAGGTTATATCTAACTACTTAAAATACTAGTACTAGATATATTAAGTATAAAGCTAATTTCTAATATAGATAATAAGCTTATAAATAGAATAAAAAACTATTCTTAATAAGATATAAAGATTAAAGAGCTCTTATTATATAACAGAGTTTCCAATTAATTTATCCGTACCCTAAGAAATTAGCGGTGATCTTACCAAATCCGCTCTAAGCTTACAGCGTTCCTATCAGCAAAGTACACATTTAATCTTTCCAAGAATTACGAATCTAATATATTACCTATTTATCTATTATTTCACCTCTTTAGATTAAAATTATAATAAGCGGTTCCTTTAATATATAGTTTACAATGTGATTGCTTAAAAATAAGCATGCGGCAAGCGGGATGACTCCGCGAAACTGACACGAAATATCGCGAAAAATAACACGTCTAAGAACGAGTAGTATACGTAACCCTAAGACGTATCCTACTAAGCCTATAAATTTAATTGGATGAAGTCTATATATATTACTTACTTCTATGAAATTTTAAGGTATATTTTCTTATCTAGATGTTATAAAAATTATGTCTAGAAATTTTATCTTATTGATAAGATCGCCGCTAATTTCTTAGGATACGGATAAATTAATTAGAAACTCTGTTATACTTTTTAAAATCTATACTTAATATAAGAGATTAAATAATAAAGAGAATCTATTATATTAATATTATAATATTTATTACTTCTCTTATAAAACTATAAATATCTTATATAAATTACTAATAATATATTATAATATAAAAGTTAAGTACTATTATTAATAATTTTCTTTTTATAAAGTATTAGATATTAGATATTAATATATCTCTTTTAATCTACTTAATTATATACTTATACTAAGATTATTATTTATAATTAATTATATAGGGTTAAGGCTAGGATCTTATATTACGCTAATAACATTAAAGTTGTATACGCTAGTATGGTAAGCGTGGATTTTCGCAAGTACGATAATTTTGGTAGGGGTTCTTAGCTTAAAAGGACGGATTGTTATTTCACCCGCGACATCAGCTTTCATATCATCAACTATGACTGATTATTATAATCCGTTTTTGGTTGATGGTGTAACAAAGGCGCCATGTCAGAACCAGACGCACTGTGTACTGCATGTCGCCGGATATTTGAAGGCAGGAGTAAGCGCTTTGCCAATATAAACTCGTTCCATCATTCCAACCGCGTGTCTTTGATCGAGCATAGTGCAAAGCAGGGCTGTATTTTGTGTCAAGAGATCTGGGATAGCTTTAGTCCCACAGAGCAGGAGGAGTTACGAAGCTTTCGGAATATTCCGTTGCTTAACGTTAGGATGCCTTTCCCGAATTCTGGTGCAAGAATACGAAGATCATTGAGGGGTTCAAAGCGATTTCATTTTATCATGGGGGAAGGCTGGCATTTTGACGAATACGTTTGGTCTGTGGCTGAAGGCGAAGACGGCATCACTGTGACATTCATATTTGGAAATGATCATGAAGCAGGTTCTTGGAGGACGACATCTTTTGAATTATTAAAGGCCGACAGTAAGTCTGATTGCAAGCTTAGGGTATCATGCGATCGCTCACTTCAATACAAGCCTATGAGTCAGAAAGCATCTCACAGTGGATGGGCCCCGTAGGGAACTTACAATCGCGACACAAAACAGATAAAATTACAGCAGCAGGCGGTGTAGCAGAGACCGGCGAATCGAGGCAACCATGGGAACTCATCAAGCGCTGGTTCAGTCATTCAATTCCCGACCGGGGACCGGCAGGACATGGCTCGATGGCACGGCGCCCAAATTCCTTTTCTAACGACATCCTTCCAGCTCGCCTAATCCACGTTGGGTCATCTGACGGCAGCGTTGAGCCTCGTATCTCCGAATCCCAAGAGGAATGGGGTGGCGCGCCATACATGACACTAAGTCACCGTTGGCCGTCTCCAGAGCAGGAACAGGAATACGGGAGGATTTTGCGTTTGACCAAAACGAACTCCGAAGCGATGTGGACGAGATGTCCATTGACAGAATTAGCTCCAACCTTCCGAGACGCAATCCAGGTTGCGCGAGAACTTGAGATCGAATATTTGTGGATTGATTGTCTTTGCATCATACAAGACGACTACCCAGACAAGAAGAGGGAGATCTCAAAGATGGGACAAATCTACAAAAATGCGTTGTGTAACATCGCAGCTGCCGAAGAATATCATCCGCAACTAGGACTATTCCGCCCTCGTTACAGCAACAACCTCAAGCCTTTCAAAGTCCATGTCAGGAGACCATTTCCTACAATGCGGCTCCGCGATGACATGCGCGGATCTTATTTTATTGTCAACACCGATTTCAAAAAGCGCAATGTATATGATGCACCAGTCAATAAGCGCGCTTGGGTGGTCCAGGAGCGCTGTCTTTCTAGCCGCGTACTCACTTTCACGCGGAATCAGGTATTTTGGCAAAGTGGGAAATTTGGAGCCTGTGAAACCTTTCCATACGGTTACCCGAGAAAATTGAGTCTGGTCGACGATAAGTTCAACCCATTGCAGTCTTCGGATTTCGAAAGGCCCCACCAGATGGCTTCCGCGTCCTCATCAGAGCTCCTGGGAAAATGGTCCGCAATTGTGGGTCTTTATGGTCCCTGTACGCTGACGGACCAGAGAGATAGATTAAAGGCTATTGAAGGCCTCGCCACCCTATTCAAAGAACGATTCGAGGCTGATAAGTACATGGTCGGGTTGTGGGAAAGTACAATGCCAGTGTCACTGCTATGGCGCGTCAATGAAGGTCGAACCTCTGACGGCAGTTGGTGCAAGAGACTCCAGGAAACAGATTTTCCAACCTGGTCCTGGGTGTCAGTCCAAGGGGACGTCCTCCTGGAGCGAGCCTCAACGGCCGGGGCAAATCAAATGGCATCGAGAACTGTTGCAACGGTCGTGAGCTGTCAACAGAACGTAGAATCTCAAAGTTGCTTGGTAAACGGGTCAAATTCCACACCTTTGACTTTGCATGCGGGCCTTTACTCTTTGGAACTTGCGGATCTCTGGGATTTTGGTGAAAACTCGGACACATCCAAACGTAGTGCAATGATCAAAGTACGGACCGCTCAAATCTCAGGGTCGGTTCTTGCAGCATGCGCTTTGGATGATCCCGACGATTTCTCGTCCCGATGGAAAGTCGACAATGCGAATTACATCCTCTGGCTACGCCGATCCACCTTCCTCCTTGCTGCGTTCTCCTCAATCGTGATCCCCGTCTTCGCAACGCAAGGAAAGCTGCGCTCACTGACTTTTGCGTACGTGTGCGTGTTCGGATGTCTCATATGTGCAGTAGTCCCTCTGAGTGTCCCGTCCACGAAGTTTCGGCTTGGACTAGGATGTCCGAACAGTGGCCTTTTCTTGCTCCCTATCTTGGAAAGCCGGTTCCACGAAGGGCTCGTTGTGAGTATTATTGAAGGCTCTAATATTTACCGTCGGGAAGGTTATTACTATTCCGGGTCTCTTGATAGGAAGCTGTCAAAGCTACCAAAGCAGGACATTACCCTGATGTAACGGTTGTAGGTACCGCGCTCACGCGCTTAAACGATATAGAAAACGAGAGAAGTAGAGAGAGCGAGTTTCTAGTTTCTAATTGTATTTAGCGCCACGAAAAGCCATTAATATAAGAGATATAAGCTTATTCTAAAGTACTAAATAGTAAAGATAAAAAGTTATAAGCCTTTAATCTTTATATTATAGAAAATTATACTAGCTTAATTTATTTAAGAGTATATTATATTAAAATAGAGAATCTTATATATTACTTTTCTCTTATATACTTATTAGCTAAATATCTTTATAAGTATAATTATCTTATAAATATAATAAGATAAGATTAGACTAATTATATTAAGTTACTAAGATTACTAAGTTACGAATTCTTAATAATCTAATTCTAAAAGGTAGAATTAAGTATTATATTTTATACTATTAATAGTACTAGAAAATACTTATAAAAATCATTTTTTTTATATATATTAGATAATTTACCTCTACTACCTAGTAATTATAAGTATTAGCATTATTAGATATATAGATTTAAGTATATAAATTAATAAAATTAATTTCATCTTTATTACTAATTAGCTAATTTACGTTAATTTTAGGATAATCTACTTTATAAGCCTATATATATTATTTACATGATTTAGATATATATTATAATAAGTAGATGTTAATTAGTTAGTAGGTAGCTATAGTATTATAAGTAAACTTATAAAGTTAGTTATATCTTTATTACTAATAGGCTAATATAGGGACTAGCTAGTAATATAGCGCTAGAGCTATATTAAAGTATTATAGTAGTAGGATACTACCCCTTTCCCTAGTATATAGATAAAGGAATCCTTAGAGAAAGAGAAGCTAGTAATTAATCTTAGTACTTATAAAATAGAGAGTTTAATATATATATTATCTAAGCTACTTAATTACTATATTATTATATACTACCCTTATATTCTAATTACTCTAAACCTTACTAGGGGTAGTAGCCTAGCTATTAATAACTATAATTAATAGAATATTATAACTAAATTATAAGGGATATAATAAAGGACTACTTATAACTTATATAAATATAAGGGAATAAACTTTAAGGCTAAGTATATCTAAAGAATTAATAAATAAGCTAATTAATAAAGAAGCTATATAATATACCTTAATAGAGTATTTAGGCTCTATCCTAGTTATACCTATAAAGCTTAAGACTTATATAGCCTTAGAAGATAGAATTAAAGAGCTAGAAATATAAATTATAAAGAAATAATAAATAGAATAGTTATAATAATAGATAATAGACTTAAAGAATAAGATATAAGGTAATAATAAAGGCTCTTTAATATACTACTATTAACTCTCTTTAACTAATAACCTAGAATCTAAGAGGATATAATATAAGTATATACCTAAGCTATAAGAGCTTTATACCTATAATAAAAAGATTATATATAAGTATTAAAAGTAATTTAATAATACTATTAACTTTATAAAGGCTAATTTAATATATTTCTTAAATAACTAATTACAAATTTAATATACCTTATATTCCCTTATAATAAATCCTAAGTCTATTATTATGATTTCCGCCTGCAGCCTTACTATAGAGCTGAATGTCTTGGCGTATACATTAATATCGCCCGCAAGGCCTATATAGTTATAATTCAGGTAGTTTAACTTTACTATTCCGTGACAATTAGTAGTAACACCCCGTTCTAATCATTAGTACGTCGTTATACGTACTTACATACCTATATAGTATAAGGGTAGTACGCTAGGCTTATAACCTAGAGGTCCGCGAGTTTGATTCCTAGTATTAGTATTACAGAATCATAGCGAAATCGCTAAGACGATAGTATTCGCCCTTCCAGTTCACCGATAATTAGTTATATCCGCACGCTATATAGGTAGTACTATTCCCTATTATCTGATACTGCAAGGGCGGACCACTTGCGGCCCTGGAGCGATAGGCCACCTACGGCCTAGTAGGGCGAGAAGGAGTAAGAGTAGGGAGACGTACTTTAGGATAGTCACCTGCGACGAGGACCCCGTGCGGGATACGTATACTATTCAGTCGTGAAAACGGCACCACCTCTTCGGCAATAGATATTTGCCTCAGGGCCTCTCCACGCCTTACAGCCAGTGCACCGGGCACACTACAGGGAGCTTCCAGGACGCCGTCCAAATCAGGCCTAGCGTCGCCAAGCCATCCAAAACATGTCAAAATCAGACACCTCGCTAAACGCCTGCAAGTCAGCCAAATTAGCCAGACCAAAATCCGCTAAGACATCAGAAATTCGCCGCATGCTCCATGCCACCATTCGCCCTACATTGCCACCATACCAGTACGCACGTAATGGCAATGCTTTGGGGGACTACAAGCAGCATGGGAGGCATGCTCTGATTGGTCAGGAACGCATACTATCGCCGTAGACAGCGAGGGCGCTGTCTTTTTCGATTTTGTTAGGCAATTGTTACGGTTTCCGCCTGCAGCCTTGCCGTAGGGCTGAATGTCTTGGCGCATACATTAATATCGCCCGCAAGGCCTACATAGTTATAATTCAGGTAGTTCAACTCTACTATTCCGTAATATCTATATAATATAAATATATAAAGAATATACTTAAAAAGGAATAGATATAAGAATATTTTAATAAATTCTTATTAAACTAAATAGAAGATCTACAAAACTATTATTTATTATTAAGTAGGTAGTATATTAAAGTAAAGTAAAAAACTAATTGAAAGGTTATAAACTTTATAAACTATTTATTAGCTATAAAGTAATAGCTTAATCTACTAACTTATATACTTTATAATAACCTTCTAAATAAGTTATATTAAGACTTATATAATCCTATTATTATATAGCTAAATATTCCTAAAATAAGAGATACTCTTATTATATTAATAATCTAAATAGAGTTATAAGTATTATATCCTACGCGTAATAATTCTAAGGTTACTATAATTAGAAGAGGTTATTATTAACTAAATTTACTACTATTTTAAGGAGGAGGGAGTTTTTATAAAAGAGGTAGGAAAGATAGTCCTTATATAAAGTAAGAAGGCTAGAGTAGTTATAATTCTACTATACTATAATAATAAGATAAATTAGATTCTAGGAAGCTTACTAATCTTAATATAAAATATTACTATTATTATAAGAAAGGCTATATTACTAAAAACTATTATAGTAATATTATAACTATTATAAGCTCTATAATTAATAAGTTTATAAAGAAGATAATAGATTTAAAAAACTCCTAGGTACTATTATTATATCTACTATAATAGTATAAGGGAAGAAGTAGATAAAAAGACTTATAATTATAATATAAATAAAGTTTAAGTACTTCTAGAAAGAATATATTATACTAATTATATTAATATACGCCTAGTATAAGGGTATTATATAATAATATAGCTATTAAGTAACTTAGATAATATATATACTAAACTCTCTATCTTATAAGTACTAAGACTGATTACTAGCTCCCCTTTCTCTAGGGATTCCCTAGTTTATATACTAGGAAAGGGGTAGTACTATATTACTATAGCGCTATAATATAGCTTAGGCGCCTTATTACTAGTTAATCTTTATAGTTATCCCCCCCTCTAGGCTCTTAGGCCTTAAGAGCGCTTTAAAGAGTATTAAGCCTATATATAAATATAGTAAATTAAGCGTGCCTTTAATAGTACTTAAATATAATATTTAAATTATTTTAAGGTATACTTCCTTAATTATAATAAAGTTTTATAAGAAATAAGGTTTAGCTATTATCTTTATTAATAGTAAAGATAAATAACTACTATATAAGACTTATAAATATATTATTTATAGTAGTAACTAGAGCTACTATTATTATACTTCAGGGTATTATTATTATTAATAAGTTCTAATATTTAAAGATCCCTAATATTTATATATAATCTTCTTATAATAGATATAAAGGTCTTATAACTTAAATATATATTTATATTATACTCTCTTTAATTTAAAGTTATTAGCTAAAGAGAGTTAGTAGTAATATATTAAAAAGCCTTTAATACTATCTTATACTTTATTCTCTAGGTATATTATTTATTATTATAACTATTTTATTTATTAATTCTTTATAACTTATATTTCTAGCTCTTTAATTCTATCCTTTAAGGCTATATTAGTCTTAAGCTTTATAAGCGTAACTTAGATAAAAACTAAATACTTTATTAAGGTATATTATATAGCTTCTTTATTAATTAGCTTATTTATAGATTCTTTAGATATACTTAGCCTTAGGATTTATTCACATATACTTATATAAGTTATAGATAGTCCTTTATTATATTTCTTATAATTTATTTATAATACTTTATTAATTATAGTTATTAATAGCTAGGCTAGTACCCTTAGTAGAATTTAAAGTAATTAGAATATAAGGATATTATATAATAATATAGCTACTAAGTAATTAATATAATATATATATTAAACTCTTTATTCTATAAGTATTAAGATTAATTACTAGCTCCCCTTTCTTTAAGGATTCCCTGATTTATATACTAGGAAAGGGGTAGCGCTATATTACTATAGTATTGTAATATAGCTTAGGCGCCTTGTTATTAGCTAGTCCTTATACCTAGCTAAGAAATATAAATAAGAAATAGATTCTAATTTTCATAATTTATTATATAATAGGATTAATAATCTTATACTCTTAATAGATACTTATACTAATAATATTAGATTAATAGACTTATAAGGAGTTATATAATATTATTAAAGCGCCTTCTATATTATTATAAACCTTAATTATAATTTCTATTTAAGCTATCTATAATTAAAGGAGTAAAACCCTTAAATAGATTAACTTATTAAGAAGTAATAATTCCTTATTAAATTAGGAAATATAACTAAAAATGTTAATATTAAGGAAGATATTATAGAGTACTTGAAAATTATTATATATATTATAATATACTTAGAAGTAAACCTTAATAAAGAGCTTTAAGACTTAAAGATATATTTAAAACTATTAAAGGAGTTTAATATCTTCTAAGATATCTTCTTAACTAAGAATATTAACGCGCTCTTAAATTATATATAATAGAACTTTATAATTAATATTAAAAAGGATAAAGAATCTCCCTTTAAGTCTAATATTATAATTCTTAGAAATAAGTCTAATTCTTACTAAAACTTTTAAGTAAGAGGTTTCTATTAATTTATTAAAAAATAATACTATTTTTTAATATAATTAAGCTTAATTATTAGTATTAAAAGACTTAGAAATTTTAAAACTTCTAGGAATTAACCTTAATTCTTAAGAGAGTTTATCTTAATTCTTACGAATTTACCTTAATATTATAAAATTAACTTCTATTAATTTTAAAGAATCTACCTTAATCTTAAAGAATTTACTTTAATCCTAGAGAATCTATCTTAATTCTTAAAAATTAACTTTAATCTTAAAGAATTTACCTTAATTATAAATATACCTTAATTCTTAAAGAATTTATATTAATTCTAAAGAGTCTACCTTAATTTTAAAGATTCTACTTTAATTCTTAAATAATTTATATTAAGTTTAAATAAATCTATTCTTATATTAAAGGAATTTATATTAATACTTAAGAAGTTTATATATTATCTTTATAATTTTTTAACTTTAACTCTTTTATTTAGAACTATTTTCTTTATATTAATATTACTCTTTATTATAAATGTCTTTAAAAAGGTATTTAACTTTAAAATATATAATAGTTAAAAGAGTTAGAGTTATATAAATATACTTATTTTTATATAATATTATAATAACCTAGATTACTTATTTATTTTATTATAATTAAATAAATTAATATTATTTTATAATATTAATATATTTTATACATTATCTATTTAACTTATAATACTTAAATAAATTATTATTTATTTACTATCTTAAAAACTTAAATTAAAATATTAAGATTTAAGATTATAAATCTTAAAGTTTAAAAGTTCTCTTTATTATATAATTACTTAAATAGATTATTATTAATTTAATAATTAATTAAGTTACTAGTAAAATTAATATATATAATATATTATTAGATAATATATATCTTTATTAATGAATCTTATTTATAATTATTTACTTATATATTAAACTCCTTTATAATTTATTTATATATATAAATATTAATCTTATATATATTCTTTTTTAATTATCCTCTTCTTTTTATTTCCTATTAAATCTTTATTCTTCCTTTAAATCCTTTTTATTTATTAAGGTAATCCGTCTTTTACTCTCCTATTATATAAACTATTAAGATAAAATTAAATTCCTTATAATATAAATTATATAAATAATATTATTAATAAATATTAATAACTTAAATTATTAAAATTATCTAGTAAACTATTATACTTATAAATAATCTTTAAGTATTATATATTACTTTTATATTCTTTATTAAGTTAATTTAATATCTTTCCTAGTTTATATTAACTCTTAAAATAAGTAGATTACTAGGATTACCTATTAAATTATATAATTTAAAATACTTTTTAAATATTTTATTATTAATTTATTAATAATAATAATAATATTATATTAAAGTATTTATATCTTAATAATTCTTTATTAGTAGTAATAAGCTTTATTAAGTCTAATTATAATAATAATACTTTAAGGTAAGTCTTAACTTAATATTACTATCCTTCTATAAACTTAATCTAATATAACCTTTACTTATTATCTAAAAAGGCTAAGACTATCATCTAGAGACAAATAACTTGTAGGTATAAGTCATTTACCGACTACTAAGGATTTAGTTCGAAGTCATTTGAAAATCTTTAGGTAAATGACTTCAGGGTCATTATTAGTCCGTTTTAGAAAGTAGTAAGTACGTTTTCAACCGCTTACTAATCTCTTTAAAATGA
>JAABUL010002019.1_pt1 | contig 35508 bp, 33 predicted proteins | sample 5559151 | NCBI WGS metagenome assembly JAABUL01 (sample SAMN10711876, study PRJNA513368) | rock metagenome | isolation source: Antarctica rocks | place: Antarctica: Victoria Land, Pudding Butte sud | reverse complement strand
GAGCATTTTGTCATCTAGCTTCTTGAAAGATCTCGCTGTAACAATGTTTCTTTCATTCAGAAACATCTTTGATTCGATCTTGTAATCAACTTCTTTTCTATGCTTATTGACTTGTTTCATCATTTGTTTCCGTGTTTTGACTGGCGACTCGCGAGCAAACTTCAGTGTTTTGTTCATATGTTCAGATATATTCTCGACTTTAGTCGTCTGCAAGCGTTTATGAAAACTTTCATATTCGATGACATCGAGTTCAAAGCTCATATGAGAATGAAAGTCTTTGTTTAGAAAGAAAGAAATCGAGAAGATGACTGAGAACAGAGCATTATTGTCGACGAACTCAATCATGAGTAGTAGCTTAGCTCAGTCATTCTGCATGTACAAACAGAAGAATTGAAGGTATCTTTCAACGTTCTGATTGACTTATTCACTTTGATCGTTGATCTGAGAGTGATAGACTGTGAAGAGTTGAAGATTAATGTTTAGTCTTTTGCAAAGCGACTTTCATAGAATGAAGGTAAATTGAGAATCTCGATTCAAAACAATGAAATCGAGTAAATTGTGTATTCGATATATTCACTGAAGCATTAGCTCAGCTGTTTTTTCTGCTGTGATCTTCTCGTCATCAGTGAAGCAAGAAATATAATGTCGTTTCTTTGTCAGTTTACATATCACTGTTAATATGATGTTTTTGCCTTTTGAAAGAGATAAGTCAATGATGAAATTCATGACTATGTTCTTTCATTGCTGTTCAAGTATGAGTAAAGAATGTAGTAGTTCATTGAATTTATCTCAAGAAGTCTTTGATCGCTGACAAATGTAGCAGTTTCAAATATATTGATTTATTGTCTTTCGCATTGAAGATCAATAGTAGTATCTTCTTATGATCTTCATCGTTCTGAGAATTTCAAGATGATCAATAGAAGGTTGATCATAAACTTTTCGAATTAACTTCATTTGAAGATGCTCATTGAAGAAAATTCATAAAAGATCACTTCAATATAGTATTTCGTTCTGAACTTGACAATCTCTTAATTTAGTATCTTCGTATTGAGCTTCATCTTTTAATACAACTTCTTGAAGTAGAATATAATTCTCGTTGATTCTGTTAGCTTCTAGAATCAATCAATAAATTGATTCATCGTTCTCTTTCTCTTCTAGATCAGCAATTTTCATTCGATTCGACGTAAGAATTGTAGTTCGCTGATAGTGACATCATTCATTCTCAAGACTTCTAGAAACTGAATCAACTTGACGAGTCAATGCATCAACTTTGATGTTTTGTTTGCTTGAGCAATACATGATTTTGAAGTTGAAGTTAACGAGCTTTTGTACTCAGCGCATTTAACGTCTACTTAGCTCTTTATCTTTCATTAATGACGTTAAAGCTTGATGATCAGTGAATATCTTGATGAGTAGCTCAGTCAATTTCAGCTCAGATCATCAATGCTTGAAGACATGAATGATTGCTAGTAGTTTCTTGTCATAGATTTCGTAATTGCACTCAGCAAGACTCAGATTCTTGCTGTAGTAGATCATTGAATGCAATGTTTCTTCGTCGTCATACTGAGAAAGTATGTCATCGTTGACGTAGTTGAATGAGTCTGTTTCAAGAATAGTCTCTCTATTCTGATCAAAATGACGAAGAATAGAGACTTCAGTCATTCGTTTCTTCATATGATCAAAGATTGTTTGACAAGCTTGATTTCATTCAAATATCATCTCTTTTTGAGTTAGTTGAATCAGAGAATGAACAATCTTCGAAAAGTTCTTTATAAAACGTTGATAGAAATTGCAGAAGTCAACGAAAAACTGCATCTGAGTGAGATTTGTAGAAGTAGATCATTCAACTACTGCTTGTACTTTTCTGAGATTCATCTTTAGTTTTTCAATGAATAGCAATAGTTTCAGAAAGAAGATTTTCTGAACATGAAACTTGCATTTGTTTATATTCATCTGAAGATCAGTCTCTCGTAGTCTATGTAAAACTAATCGTACGTGTCGCTTATGTTTCTTCAGTGTTTTGCTGTAAATGATAATGTCATCTAGATAAATCTGACAAAACTGATGAAGATAGTTAAATAGCACGTCGTTCATATAGTGTTGATAGAAAGTCGAGTCGTTGATTAATTTGAAAGACATCACGTGATATTTGTAGAAATCAAAAGAGATGATAAAGATAGTCAGATCTTCGCTATCTGAGTTCATGCGTAGTTTGTTGAACGTGACAATGATGTTCAATCGAGTCAGATACTTGCTTTCTTGTATACAAGCGAGAGTCTCGTTTATTAATGACAAAGAATAATGATTTCGTTTGGTTAAAGCATTGAGCTTTCTGTAATCAACGCAGAAACGCAAGCTATCATCTTTCTTTTCGACGAATAGTATGAGCGAAGCATATGAAGCTGAGCTAGAAGATATAAAGTCTTTATTCAGATGCTTAATCAGATAATTCTTCATCTTTTGAAGCTTGTAGTCAGACATATAATAGAGATGACTTCGAGAAGATGTTTTCTCGTCGATTAACTCAATTTTATGATCATAGAGACGATGAGAGAATAGTTGATCAGCTATCGCTCGATCAAACACGTCTAGATAGTCATGATATTTCGAAGAAAGCTTAGCTTTGACTTCTTTCAAGATCTCTTCATGTGAAAGCTCTTGTAGATTTACATCTTCGAGTGTATTTCTAGCTGTTTTTAGAAGTCGATCGATTTTCGTGATGATGATCGCGAAAGTAGTCACATTCGATCGTTTGACTAGTGATCTATATGCTGCAGTCTTTATCATTGCTATATTCATTGAATTGAAAGACGAAGCGAAGTTGACTGAACTAGGTGATTTCACGATTCTACTGAATGAAGATGACTTCTCGCTGAGTCAAGTGACAACAGAAGAAATAGATCTCTTTAGTATTTGAGTAGAGATTGAACTCTTCTGTTCTATCGCGATTTTCTTGCTCGAAAGAACAGTCGAATTGTTAGAACATGACTCAAGTTGAGATAGAAACTACGACGAAATAGAGCGTAGTTCACAGCATGATGAACTCTGAGCTAGTAAGGTCATGATCACGTGTCAATGATTCGTTATATGAGATCATTGAGATCATGAAGCAACTCTCATGATTCAGAGTCTGAGTTGACGAGATCACTCAGCGACTCAGACGATCGCACGAATCTTCTATGTTTATATAACGATGATCGTTTCCTTAGATAGAAGCTTCGTGCTCAACTCATGTAAGTAATCAATACATATTATTGTCTCAGCTATCTTCAAACCTCAAGTCTAGTAATAGTGATTACTGTTTGATCTCTGTATATATCTTGTGTTGTTAAAGAGACAATCATTACACTTTGAGCATCATTCTTTCACAAAATATCAAAGACGTTCATTTCTTTCAGTCATGTCTAGTCAGTCAGAACGAGTCATGCTCAGTCAAGAAGCAAGCATCTTCAGCGCAAATAAGATCAAGATTTTAACATTAAACTTATATCATGATGATCAAAATAAACTCGAAGCATATCTAGTACAGATAAAGCTATACGTCAAATGACACTCATTTTAGTTCAAGTTCATCAAGAACAAAGTACTCTTTGCATTCATTTATTTAAAAGATAATGCATTCACATGATTTCATCACTATTTAACGAATTATCTGCAGAAGAAATCAGAGAAACAAGAAGAAGAAATCAACATAATATTTCGTGACTCTCAGACGTTTGAGAAACGTCTAAGAAGAGTATTTGAAAACATTGACAAGAAATGTACAGCGAAATGACAATTGTACAACCTGCGACAGAAAATCTTCGCAGCGACTTATTTGATCAGCTTTCAACATATTGTGATGAATATGAAATGAGACGATGCAGCTCTCACCAGTCAGTTCTATCAAAAACTACGAGAGAAAGTCAAGAATGAAATTGCTAAAATCGATAAATTCGCTGACTTGCAGAAGATGATATTCAGAGCGATGATCATTGATAACAGGCAGTACAAGAGACGTCTGAAAAAAGATAAAGAATTGACTATGTCAGTAGTATTGAGTCGAAAGTTCAAGAAAGAACGACGACAGTCATACTATGATTCTCAATCTATGAAGTTAGATGCAACTCGAAAGATATCGACGAACGCTTGTGATAAAACAGTTCAACAAAGCAAGACATGTTACACATGCAAAAAGCTGAGTCATTACTTCAAGAATTGTACTCAGAACAAGTATAAAAACAAGTCAAAGTCTTATGACAAGCAAGACAGATTTTTCGCAGCAACGAAAGAAGATCAAAAAGATAAGCATCAAGCATTGTCATGAACAGCATGTTACAAGAACAACTGTTGCACTCATCTGAGCGATAAGAAAGATTCTGAATGATACTTGAAACTCTCACGAAAGAATCATTTCTACGCAGCAACTCATCATCAATCAGAAGCACATGATGAGAATAGTGATGAAAGTTCACTCACTATGATCGCGAAATCGAAGATTTTCAACAGCGAAGCATATGACTTGAACAGGTTAAACAGCACTGAAGAAGCTATTCATCAAGCAGTTGAAGAAGAAAGTCGACTTAACAAAACTCTACAAGCATTCACTATTGCAGCAGAAGACACTTTTGAGCAAGAAGAGAATCGTCTTGAAGTAAAGAAAGATTTCAGAAAGTTTACAAGTCAAGCAAGCTTTATAAGCATGTACAACGAATTGTACACTCTCTTTAAGCAGAAAGAGAAAGATTTTTCACAACGAATGCAACAAATCAAGAATGATATACATCAAGTTATTTATGACACTATGCAAGATGAGTCAATTGCATCACGCAAAGACATTCGATATCGTGACATAGTCATGAAGAAGTCATTCACAGAAGTCAAGTTCATCAAGCAAGAAAAATATGTACTTTTCGATGAAAATCACATATTCAGAAAGCTTAGACAGATGACAGAAGTCATCAGAGAGAGGTTTGACCTGTGTGATTCAAAGAAATATTCACTTAAGAAGATCAACTCAGATCAATTTCAGTACATAGAACAAGTATTGAAGAAAAGAACTTCTAGTTCAAAAAACTAGAAGACTCTTTGATCAACAAATCATTGAAGAAGTTTAGTTGAAGATCGAAAATCGAAAGCATATTTGTCTTTATCAATGACTCATCGCAGTTACGAGTCTGAGTCAAAGTTAATGATCACGCAGCACGACTATTCATAGACAACGACTGCATAAGAAATTACATATTTTCAGAATTTGCTAAAAAAGCGTAAATATCTACGCAGAAGAAGAAAGAATCTTACAATCTGCGAAACTTCAATGAAATACTCATGAAGTACAATAACGAACTAATAGATCAAGAAACTCGACTCATTCATTTGAGACTCAAACGACATTGAAAAAAGTTACGTTTAGATGTTACGAAGCAGTCAGACAGTGATATAGTTCTAGACATATCATGACTTCGTACGATCAATTCAATGATTGATTGAGTCAACGAGACAATTGCATTTCTAGATACAGAAACGACGCGATTGCACTCAATATTGAAGTCATCACAAGATGTGAAGATATTCGTCATGATGAGCGAAGAAATGCGCGAAGAGTTCAGAGAAATCAATGACGCACAGATGTTATGAAGCAGAGAGATTCAGAGTGATCACTCGAAGAATCTTGCTATCGCTATTATCTTTAAAGAATATCAGAAATACAAGATTCTGTTTGAGAAAGAAAGTAATCAGAAGACACTACTCAAACATTAATCGTAAAATCACGAGATTAAGCTCGTTGATGACAAGAAACTCACGAAACAGTTCATTTATTCATTGTTGACAGAAAAGCTTGATGCTTTGCGACTATATCTGAAAGAGAACATGCGAAAAGAATTCATTAGAGAATCACAGTCATCAGCAGAATACTCAATTCTGTTTGTTTCAAAATTGAATGAAAGTCTAAGACTATGTGTTGATTATAGAGTATTAAATAACATCACGATTAAAAACAGCTATTTGTTATCGCTCATAGCAGAACTGCAGAATAAACTGCAGAGTGCACAGTGATTTACAAAATTTGATATACTTGAAGCATTCAATCGAATACAAATTAAAGAAGAAGACGAGTGAAAGACAGTCTTTTACACTCGACTAGAACATTATGAGTATTTGATCATGTTTTTCGACTTAATCAATGCTTCAGTCACATTTCAGACCTTCATGAATAACGTGCTATGACGTTATCTGAACCAATTTGTCATAGTATATCTAGATGATATATTAGTATACTCAAAGATGAAGAAAGAACATGTGCAACATGTTAAGAAAGTTCTACAGACTTTGAAGAAAGTCGATCTGCGCATCAAGTCAGGAAAAAGTGAATTTCATGTACAAAGTGTACAGTTTTTGAAATTCATAGTCATGTCTCAGAGTCTAAGAATGAACTTAAAGAAGATAGAAGCTGTTACGACTTGATCGACATCAAAGTCAAAGATTGAAGTTCAATTCTTTCTAGAATTTGCAAACTTCTATAAATGCTTTATAGAGAGATACTTCAGAATCATCTCGTCACTTACGAATCTTATGAGAAAGAACATATCGTTCGTGTGAACTGTGAAAGCAGAAGAAGCTTTCAAGAAGCTGAAGAAATTGTTCATCTCTCAGTCAGTACTGATCATGTTTGAATTAGAAAAACTCATTACGCTCAAGATGAACGCGTCAGACGAAGCTATTGAAGCATGTATCAGTCAATCAGACAACAAAAGATGTCTGCATCTCATTGCATTTCACAGTAGAAAGTTTACAGACGCTAAATTGAACTATGAGATACACGACAAGAAGCTGTTAACTATTGTCAACTCTTTTAAACAATGAAGAGTGTATCTGAAAGAATCTAGACATTAGATTCAAGTATATACAGATCATAAGAATCTGCTATACTTTATGATCACGAAAGTTTTAAATCGAAGACAGATTAAATGATTGAAAGAGTTGTCATTATACAACTTTCAAATTCAATATTGAAAGAAATCTGAAAACTCAAAGATCGATGTCTTGAGCAGAAGAGCAGATCATATAACAGATAGATCACAGGTAAACCAGACTATTCTGCAAGAGAACTCAGACGATTCAATTGTCTATAATAGACAAAACGCAGCTACTTTACGAATCAACAACAGAGATCTTGAGAAACGAGTAAAGCTAAAGCTAGCAAAGAACTCAGTCGCGCAAGATATTATAGAAAATATTGAGAACAACGCGAACTTTGAGATTATCAATGAAATACTAATATTTCAAGGTCTGATCTATGTTTCAACAAGATGCAGACAAGAGATGATAGACGATCATCACAAATCAATGATATATGAACATCAGAGTTCGAATAAGATCATTGAGAGAATATCTAGAACCTACTATTTCTCAAAGATGAGAAAACAGATAGAAGATATTATTAGAAAGTGTGATGTATGTATTTGTATGAAACACAATCGACATAAACTCTATGAACTTTTGAAAAGTCTCAGCACATCAGATCATGCGTGAAAAAGCATAGCTTTGAACTTTATAGTCAAGCTATCTAAGTCGAAGAAAAGAGTCATTGAAACAACGTATGACTTTATATTGATTATAACAGACAGATTAATCAAGTACGAATACTTCTTGTCATACAAGAAAGCGACATTCGCAGAAGATTTGACTTACACGTTTCTAAGAATGATTGTAGCAAATCATGAACTATCAGATGAGATAATTTCAAATAGAGACAAGCTCTTCACATCAAAATTCTGGAAATTCTTGATGAATCAGTTAGAAATTCATCATAAGCTGTCAACAGCTTATCATTTGCAAACAGATGAACAAACGAAAAGAATGAATCAGACACTGAAACAGTATCTCAGATGCTATATAAACTATAGGCAGAACGATTGAGTACAGCTACTATTAGTAGCACAGTTGACTTTCAATAGCGCAACAACGAAAGTAATCAGCGTGTCATCATTCTTTGCAAACTACGAATTTGAGTCAGAAACTCTCAAGAAATCGCGTGAATTTGCACAATTAGCACAGAAAGCTACGCTACAGGTAGAACAATTGCAGCTGCTACAGAAAGAATTACAGAAGAACATACAGTTTCTTAGCAAGCGCATGATTCTGTATGCAAACAAGAAAAGAGATAGAAAATCTACTCTTAAGAAGAAGAACAAAGCGTATTTACTAAGACGAAATATCAAAATGAAAAGATCAAGTAACAAACTGAATCACACAAAGCTAGAACCTTATAAGATTCTAGAAATCAAAGAATCAATTAACTACAAGTTAGATTTGTCGACATTTATGAGAATACACTCAATATTTCATATCTGTCTTTTGAAGTCTGCAGACTTAAATACATCAATTCAAACAGAATCTTCAGAAATTGATTCAAAGAGTCAGAACGTCGAATACGAAGTAGAAGATATACTAAATCAGCAAGACATCATAGATCAGTCTCATTGATTGATCAAGTGAAAAGATTATGATCATATCGAGAACACTTGAAAATCAGAGAAAAATCTCAAGAACTGTCAGAAGCTTCTTCGACAATTTCAGCAAAGAAACTCGACAATCAGTCGAAATCAGAAGAAATTTCAAGCTGTTTGAAATCGACGTTAAGAAGAAGATCATTAATAGACGACTCAGTCGTTTGATGACATTCATTCTTCTCGAGTTCTTCAATATTCTTGAACTTTCGTTGCATCATATTCTCTCAGCGAGACTCAATCAATTCTTGTTGCTTTTGCAGATGAGCTGCTTTAGTCAGAGTCTCACTCAGCTCAGCGCGAAGATGAGCTCGTTTTTTACAAACTTGCTTTCATTCAGTCTCTGAGATGATCAGATTGCATTTGCAACCTAGATGCACGCACTCGACACAACAATTGAAGTCAATGTCAACACAACACTTCACGAAACGATTGAAACAATAATTGCAGAGACGCATAGCTGAACTATCGTTATGACGAAGTTTCTTCGAAAGACGATGACGCTTTGCGACAGAACTCAACGGTTTGAATACTCAATTCAAATACATAAGAATGATGATTTCTGAAAACAGAAATCTTGAAGAAGATCTAGTGTTAAAACACGACTTGAGTTGAGATAGAAACTACGATGAAATAGAGCGTAGTTCACAGCATGATGAACTCTGAGCTAGTAAGATCATGATCACGTGTCAATGATTCATTATATGAGATCATTGAGATCATGAAGTAACTCTCATGATTCAGAGTCTGAGTCGACGAGATCACTCAGCGACTCAGACGATCGCACGAATCTTCTATGTTTATATAACGATGATCGTTTCCTTAGATAGAAGCTTCGTGCTCAACTCATGTAAGTAGTCAATACATATTATTGTCTCAGCTATCTTCAGACCTCAAGTCTAGTAATAGTGATTACTGTTTGATCTCTGTATATATCTTGTGTTGTTAAAGAGACAATCGTTACATGAATGAGCTTTGATAGAAGCTTTGATATGAGCTTCGAAACTAGAAAATTGAAGACAATCATTTTTCATATCAATAGTCATCTCAATCTTGTTCATTCATGTTTTTTCAAGAATCATCTGATGTTGATCTAATTGAGTGATCAGCATAGAGACGAAACGTTTCATATGATCTTGAACAGTTAGATTCAAATAAATCACATGAGTAATGAGCTTTTTTGCATAATGATCATCGAATTTTCTTATTGATTTGAGCTTGATTAACGATAAAGATTCAATTTGCAAATGATCACAAACATTTTGCGCGATTAATTCATCAATGAACGAATAGTCAGCTGCTTCAGTGTCAATCAATGACTTTAATGAGTAACTAATTTCATTGCTAGATAATACATATTCAGTAGTCAAAGATTTTGAAGCAAAGAGATCATTTGAGCTGCTCATTGTTCAAGAAATTAACACATTTTTCATCACGTCTTTGATGAAAGTTACTAGTTTTTTGCCTCATTCTTCAATTTCTCTGTAAATAATTTCTTCTCTTCTTTCAACATGATGATCTCATTGAGACGAGAAATGAATGCACGAGATGTCAAAGTACTAGTCTTCAGCTGAAAGCAGTTCTTTGAAAGATGACTCGATACTTTGCAGTTGAAGCAGATGATTGACATTCTTGATCATTCAGATTCAAGAATGAAAAAAGTAGCGAGTTGAACATAGCTAGTAGTCAAGGCTGAAGCTGATGTCGACGAAGAAACAAAACGTTTTTTTGAAGATGCTATCAATTTGACTGTTCATTGCTCATCACGTAGCTGATAATTGACTCATTGTTTGTTATTCACATCTTGAAGAAAGATCTTGAGCTTATCAAGCGAGTTAAACTCTATGAGACAAACTGACAACGCGTTCTGAAGATGATTGTTGATTTTATTCTGAATGTCGTTCATCAGAGTGATATCGTCGTAGTTCAGAAAGCTGAATATTCTAGTGAATTCTGAATAGAAAGAGCTGAAAGACTTGTTGAGTTGCTTCAGAGCAACGTATTTGCAACGACACTTTCGAATCAAATTCTGATCTTCGTAAATTTCTTTCAGATGTTTCAGTAGCTCTGATAGTGACTGATAGAGTGAGAAAGCATTAACATGATGCTTTGCATAGATTTGCTGATCAGCATTGCCTTCTAGTCTGAAAATCACATAAACAATATGAATCTTTTCAGTAGAATAATGATTCGCGTTGACATTGAGCTTGTCAGCTATTTTGATGTTTCATGTCTCTCAGATAAAGTCATCTGTTTCGATGAAGATGAGTGAATTCGAAAGCTTGATGAACTTGTGATGATCATTTCCGTTTTCGTTTTCGTTATCAGATAGAGTAGAAGATTCTCATTGAGAGCAAGCTTTTTTCTGATTGACTCGTTGCTCAGCTGACTGTGTATCTTGACGAAGCATAGATTGATCAGCTTGACGTTGTTTCGCTCTGAAGTTCAATCGCTCACCTTGTAGCTGATTAATCTTTTTCTCTAGCTCATCGTTTTTATCAAAAGCGACTTTTAGTTGTTTTGCTCTCTTTTTGTGATCATCTTGTACAAGAAGTCAGTGTTCATTGAGTTGTAAAGTCAAGTCTCGCTGACTTCGAAGCTCGTTCAGCATATTGATGACTTCGTTGAGTTGATTGCTGACTCAATGAAACAGTTGTTCTTCGATATTTATGTTTCATGCAATGACAGCTTTCTCAGCTTTGACTGAGACATTGATGAGTAAAAGTGAAACTCTTCTATTGACAGTGCTTCTAAGCAGACAAGTTGTTTGAGACTCAACTGACTTGACGTCACGTGTCATGATGAGAGAAGGTAGAAGTTGTTAAGGTAAGAATAGATGAGAGATTGATGTTTTGAATTGATGTTTTTTGATGAGTGAAAATTCAAAAAATTTCTTGTGAATTTCAGATAGTAATTGAGTGCTTTATTTGAAGAATTTCTTGCGAATAGAATGATGAAAATGAGTGTAGAATCGAAGAATTTCTTGCAATCTAAAATGATGATGCAAATTTGAAGAATTTCTTGCAAATTTTTCTTACTGAATAGATTGTTTCATATCATTTATTCATCAATAGCAAAGTAGTTGATGAGCATTTATCTAATGTTAGAGATCTGTCTAAAGCGAGTCAGATAGAAATGTTATTTAACTAGAAGATAAATGCTAAGAAAGAAAGATAGCTACAGAAAAGAAGCTGACTACATATGTGTGTTTTTCAGTCAACGCTAGACTCAATAGAAACTGATCAAGATGATGAAGTGAGAATAGATCTGACAAGACTAGAAGACTGAGTCTGACAAGGCTAGAATCATGACAACATTGACTGAAAAGATCACTTTTCTACTTGAGAGTCTTTCAATCTTCTGAATAATTGTGAGCAAGCACTCAATGAATATCATCTTGTCAACTCTGTCATCAAAGAATCACATGTACTGTCGTGTGTGATGTCTCAATGTCAATGTCAAGAACTTTAAGTTCAATCTTCATCATCTCAACTCAGCTCAGATCTGACTCAGATCTTGTTTAGATTTATTTCAGACATCTTGTTTAAATCTGACTCAAATGTGACTCAGATGTATTTTAATCTTGTTGTGCATCATCACATTAAACTGCGTTTTGTCTTTTTCTTGCTCAGATCTGACTCAGATCTTGTTTAGATCTGATTCAAACATCTTGTTTAAATTTGACTCAAATGTGATTCAGATGTGTTTCAATTCAGTCATGCATCATCACATTAAAATGCATCTCATCTTATCTCATTTTTCAGATTTTATCAAGATCTGACTCAGACATCTTGCTCAGATCTGACTCAAATGTGACTCAGATTTATTCTAGTCTCATCTGTGCTTCATCACATTAAAGTGCATTTACATCAATTCTCATCTCGTTTCAGTCTTTGTCTTTGATTCTTTCTTATCTCATCTTGTTTCTTTTTATCATCTTGCAGAAGCTTAGTCTTGAAGAGAAGAGTTACTGTCATGATGTCAGATCATCAACTCAATTTAGAATCTAGATTGTTGATATTTTAAATAATCTCGATTCATTGAATTTGTTTTGCAGTTCAATGAATCAAGTCATTAATCTAATCATCATCATTTTAATCTAGTTTCAGCAATTTTGTTTTGATCATCTTAATCATGTGCATAAACTTTTGCAATCTTAAGTCAATAAAACTATTGTCTAGTCTTAATTCTGCTCGATTCATGTATATAAAAGTTAAGCTTTCGTTCTTTTCTTTTGCTCTTTGTCTTTCATCTTGTACATTATCTGATGTATTGTCTTGTATCTAGATTCTATCAAAGTAATAATAATATCAGTCTTTTATATTAATAGTATCTTTAGTCTAGCTCAGTCTTTGACATCAATCGATAAAATAAACTTTCTGAAGCTTTATCAACTGACTTGACATGAGACAATTACATCACTGAATATTAGAAAGACATGAACAGCTACAGAACTTCTATCATTCAGCTCAGTCTTAGTACTTCAACACTTTTCTTCTGTTAAGAAACTAAAGCAATCACAGCAGTACAACATTGTCATACATTCAACTACGTTTTTTGAAGTTACAGTCACATACATTGATTTTAACAAAGATTTAGAAGTTGTTCTAACATCTGCAAATATCTCTCAAGTACAGCAGCTTATTAAATAAGCAATAGAAGAATCAACTTCTGATCAGATTCTTCAAAGAATGAGTAAAGCAGCAATACAAGCAATGACAAAATTTACTATTCAGAATGTTACTAATCAGAAACTTCTTGAGTTAAATAAAAGAAAGAAGAAAAAGATCAATTGAATTGAAGATAATTATGATACTGCAAGAGTCATGAATCAAGAGATTGTTGATGAAAGAAGAGAGAATCAACAAGCAAAGATATGACAAAAGAAGGTTAATTTTCTACTACGTTTAAATTCTGAACTCTTTACTTCAAAATCTTCTTCTACTCGAAAATGAGCTGTTGTAACTTCAGCTCAACAAACAAAGCTGTGAAATAAAGAGATCAATGATCTACTACGTCTAGATTCTGAGCTCTTTACTTCGTTGATGACGACATCAATGACAGCAAGCTCTAGACAAAAGAAGAAGAAGCAGCTGATAGTTAAGCTACGAGTCAGACAGCTAAAGCAGAAGCAGAAGCAGAAGCAGCTAATAGTTAAGCTACAAGTCAGACAGCTGAAGCAAAAGCAGAAGCAGAAGCAGAAGCAAAGAAATAACGAGATATCTACAAATGATCAATCAGAGCGAGGCATGTGTATCAAAAGAGTCTCAAAGAGGTTTTATTAGCTACGTAGTTCACCTAAAATGAATCGTTGAAGCGATAAAAAAATGAAATGTGAATTTTCAGCCCTATAGAGCTGTTTCACTGCTAGGTTTAGCTCAGTGCTAGGTGAATTCTTCTAAGCGAGATCACAATAAAATACACATCTGATCATCAAAGCCTTGTCGATGCATATGCGCAGCATCAACTGAGCACAAAGAAACATTGATGAACGACTTGAAGATGAATGTCGCACTTCGCATATGCCGCGCATATACTAAGAAGAAACTCAGCTCGCTCAAGATTCTCTCAACGCAAATGTACGATGAGAAAAGTGATAGTGCAAATCACAAGCAGAACGACGAGAATAAAGAAGAAAACGCACGAGAAAGATCTGACGAGAATAACGTAAGCGATAGCTTGTTAATGAGAAGTTGAGTTCATGATTTCGCATGTTTTGTGCATATGCTAAGCATATGTAGAAGAATCTTCGCTCGTCTTGCTGCAAAGTAGATTCATGATATATGTGATGTTTTGCTCAAGCTGTGCATATGCACGGCTTCAATACTTCGCTCAAGCTGTTTGTCTTCTAGCTACTTTAGCTAAATAATATCAATTCTTGAACTCATGATTAGCATATGCAGAAAGCTGAGTCGGAATTGAAATAATTTTGAACTCATGATTAGCATATGCAGAAAGTTGAGTCGAAGTCGACATCAAAAAAAAAAGTTCCGGCTCTGACTCAACTTTTCCAACCTCTCACCAACTGTAAGCTCGCAACGATTCACATCGAGATCATACGGTGTCGCCAAGTGCACCAAGCGGCTGTAGCCTGCACATAAGGCTGCTGATAGTGATAACGACTCGCACAAGTCTGTGCTGATCACCTCTGTTAGAGTACGATATCTTCGCGGCTAAAGCGGCAAGCTCTGAGAGAGCTTCAACTGAGCTGAGGGCAGATTTCTGTCTTCTTCTCCTGCCAAGTTTGTTTGTAAACAAATCAAGCTTGACAAATCTTCTTGTGCGTAATGAGAAAGTGGGATGCGTCGCTGTACGGGGTATGCATGGTAAAAGATGATTCTTTTGTGTTCAAGTAGGCATTGTTCAAAAGATGCCTAAACATGTTTGAATGTAGTGCAGTCTATACAGAATCGAAGGATTCAGCTAGTCTACGACTTTCCCACTTTGCCCTCACCAGCGGCAGGCACATCTCTTCTTTGAACGTCAAGGATCGACTTCCCTGCATACCTGTCCCTGGTGAGCGCCTGCCTTTCTCTCTTCGACGCAAGTATCTCCTCCCGCCACATTCATCCAAGCGCCACGGCCACCGCCGGCCCTGCAATCACACCAGCCACCAAACTCACCGCGAGGATCTTCACCCAACTGTCTTTGACCATCCCGGCGCTCTTGATGTCGTGGAGCAAGAGACCCACCCAGAAGAGACTTGAGAGTAGGATCCCGTGCCGATTCGCCTCGACAAAATCTCCAGGCAAGAGAGAAAGCGAGGAAGCGTCCGAGAGCTCTGCGGATATCCAAGTCGCTGCAGAGATGGCACTGAGAGTATACACGCACCATCGAATGTACGAGAGATCCCGTTTCTGATTGCCCATAGTATCCTCGTGCATGCTGACCTTGCTTAGCTGAGCTTTGACCAGTATCCACTGGATGATCGTGACCATAAACGGTGGTTGCAGTATCCAGTGCCAGTGCCACGATACCTTGTCGACGGTGACAGAGTAGCCTGTTAAGGCCAGGAAAACCGGCGCGCTGATGGAAAGCAGTATCAAGGGCAAGATCGTCCGGGTGTAGGCCACGTTGGTGAGCCTTGCATCAGCCGCTGCGAATTTCTCGACGCGTGAGAATACGAAATGCAAGAAATAGTAACAAGGACTGATGACGCCTATGCCGAACCTGAGGGCGAGGATGCAGAAGATCGTTGGGAGCTGGGCGAAAGTCAGCACATTGGCTCGACGGTTCGATTCGATCAGCCAGATGGCATAAATGAGACTTCCTTCAACGAGGAAGCGTAAGCTTTGGAGCCATTGCGTTCGTTCATCAATGTGTGTGAATTGTCCTGGCTGCAAGAGCTGGTTCATAGAGTCCCCGATACCGCCCGGTGATGTCAATTTCGCCATCCAGTAAGAGAAAATGAGCAATGGTGCGGCGATGGCCGCACGTTTGAGCACGCTTTCGTGCTTGCCGATGCCTTGGTTTGGATTGAAGGGACATGAGCCTTCAAAGGACTGGGTAGGTACTGGCAGGTACTCGAGGATCTCAGCGCCGATGAGCGTGTTGGTGACCAATGTCAGAAGCGACTCGGTGGCATTGGGCACAACATAGTTCATGACGTAGTAGGCCATTCGACTATCCAGCGCCTGCATCCGGCAAACAGCCGCGGCTTCTTTGACTGTCGCGTTGACGCGGACCCAGCGCTTCTCTTGCCACTTCCGCAACGCTGACTTGATTGTCTGGGAGGTGATCAGCCCATCATCATGGACTTTTTTGAGTTGATTTGCCAGCGCAGCGGCAGACTCGATGGCATTGTTTCCGGCCTGGCCATGATTAGGTGTCATCTTGTGGGCGTTGTCTCCACCAGTCGCTATGCGTCCCCAGCTCCAGGTGTTGAAGAGAGCCTCCTCTAACGGCACCAATGTGTAGGACACACGCTTTTCCCACAGGTCTCCCAGTGTCACAGTCTCATTCACATGTCGCCAGGCGTTCTTAAGTGCGAGATTCTCGGCATCGGCTTTGGAGTATCGCGGGAAGTCTCTGGCACCGACATGGTAAAGTTTGTCCAGCTTCTCGTGGTAGAACCAATATACTGGTCCATGTTTACCGGTAATTGTAAGCATGTTTCTACCCTTGTCAAAGGTAGTGTCGACGTCACCTTCGTTGAGGCCGTCCACGGGGTCAGATATGCCGAAGAGACAATTAAACTCGGCAGTCATTTCTGGGGAAGATCATTAGTTGCAGTTTTTGAGCCGTAGATTCCTGTACGTACTTATCTTCTCTGCCTCTGGGAAGTGTTCTGGATCCTCCTTGCTAGCAAGACGGCACATTTCATTACGGATCGATGCCTTGCTGTTGACACCATCGCACCCAACAACGACGTCTCCATGGTATGATAAGCCGTCTTCGCAATTCACAGTGACGCCGGAATCAGTGTGGTCGATGTTCAGTACTATCTTCTTGAGCAGCATCTTGTCCTTCTGTGCGATTGAGTTGGCCAAAGCTCGTAGAACAAGCTGTCGATCCAGGAACGCTACTCCATAGCCAAACCTAGGATTTTCTTCAATGTCAACACTTTAGGTAAGTGAGAAAGTCACCCATGTCACACCTTGCTTTTAAGATCTGGAAAGTAAAGGCTGGAGGCATGACCAATTTACCGTCGCTGCGATGAACTTTGGATACTTTGACTGGTGCTGTATGCTTGATGATATCCTGGGCAGCCCCCAGCTGGTCCAAGATGCGCATTGCGGCTGCATTGAGCCCAATCGATGCCCCAACTTGCGGGTCTAATCGAGCTCGAGCTTCCAGCAGTACAAAGTCGACATCTGCCTTTTCCAATGCCCCTGCGAGGGTGAGACCAGCCAGACCACCGCCAACAATAATAACCCGCATGATCTGGTGAAGTTTGGTGTTGGGAATAAAATCCAAGTATTAATCTGAGGAGCGGCTGAACGCATGTGAAGACCAATGGAGGCGAGAAATTGGAAAGGAGGTGGCATGGTCTGGATGGCCTCTCACTCGTCTGTCACTGTTAACGAGATCAGCGATCCTGATCGAGCATGTAAACGTAGGCTAAACGGGATCACAAGCATTTGGGATACAGTTTGGGAGATTCAGCAAACCGGATCTCCAAGTCTCGAATCGGGAAACATCCGATGTATCCGTGCCCCCCACTTTCGCTCATCCTTCGCTTAGTGCTCACCAGCCATACACCACTTTCAGCCATGCACCACTAAATTCAACTACCCATTATATACACGTCGATTTTTGAGCAATTGCTTCAAAATAACCCGCCATTTCTTCTGACAAGCCTGAACGAACTTAATGCGAGCAGCCCTATGGGGCTTAGTAGCCCTGTAGCACTTCTTTAGTGCATTTAAATAACGCTTTTCCCAGGCCTCTTCGCGCTTCTTCTGCCTCTCGTCCTCCAATTTCTGTCTATCTTGAGTCATACTTCGAGCATCTTTGACGTACAAGATGTCTTCGATTTTAAGAACCTTATCAGACTGCTTTTTGCGTGCTTTGCGAGCATTTTCAGCGACTTCTATTTGACTTAATTGATTCTGCAGCAACTTCATTTTACGAGTCATTGCATTAGCGTCTTTTCAGAACGTACAAAGCTTTGTAGTAAATTCTTCTGATGTTGATTCATCAGTTAGCTCAAGCAGCTGATTTTCAAGTGCTGCTCGACTAGTAGAAGTCTTTCAAATGATCAAATCGTCTATAGTAGATGAAGATGTAATAGATCGATTTGAACATTCAATAATTTGAACTTTATTCAGTACTATCTTTAAATCAAAAGAAATTAAGTCAGTATGCTTTCATGCAGATCGAATGATAGATTCTTTGAAGACTTTGATTCGAAATTCGTTGAAGACAGTCAAAAATTCGACTTTTGAAAAGATCTCGTCACTCATTTGAACAGCTCGATTAATCGTCTTCGAATGTCAATGCTTTAATGACTGAAATACACATACATCTAGCGATTGAAGCAGATGAGTAGTATGCAAAGATAAGTCAAAGAGTATGATCTTGTGATTCTCACAGTAGAATAGAAATTCGCGTGTATGATGAGATTCATAATCATTCATCATCAGCATTTTTCAAGCTTTCTTTTGATGCTTTTGACTAAAGCAATCGAAGTGCTTCAGTCATCGAAGAGAAATTCAGTCATTTGAATAGTCTGTATCAGAGATAGTGACTAGCACGTTTTCGTCAAGATCGTTGTTGAAATGAGAGATCAAAAGTTGAACTTCAGTCATAATTAGCATTGATGATATATTCTTGCTCTCTTCACTGATGCATTCAATGTTCGTCAATGACTCTCTATTATTCAAATTCTTGAAGTAGATTCTTCTATTTGAATCTACAGTAACAACTCAATCGAAGCGTGCAATGCTTATACGATAGCCGATTTCGTCGAAATTTCATGTATCATTCTTCGTTATATCATATTTGACGATCATCTCTTTAAACTCATCAAAATGAGTCTGTAGTACTTTTGAATCATGCGCGTTCTTTCTGTCAGCTGCTATAGACTTTCGTCTAGCTTTGAAGAGATCTGACTGACAATCTAATCATCGTTTGACTCATTGAGCGTTCAGTAGAGATGAAGAATTTCAACGAGCAAAGTCTTGAGCACGAAGGGCGTTTGCCGTTGATTGCATCATGTGTAGTCTAGCTGACAGGCCTAACTGATTCACTGTAGTTAAGTATTGCCGTAAAGCTGACTTCTGATCAGGTTTTAAAGCTCTATTATGCAGTTCTCGTACTGCTGTTTTGAACTGATAACCTCGTAGTCTAGATCGAAGTCGGTCATATGAAACATGAAACTCGCGCGCAATTTCGGCTCGATTAGAATTTTCACGCGTGTTTATGGCGTCAATAGCCTTCTGAATGCGACCCTCGATGATAGCGTAAGTAGCAGCCATGTGGTTGAAATTTGGTGGATTTTTGAAGGTGGTGGATCAAAAATATGAAGATTTAGTGGTGTATGGCTGAAAGTGGTGTATGGCCGCCGAGCACTAAGCGAAGGATGAGCGAAAGTGGGGGGCACGGATAGTAAGTTCCGAATTGAATGCCGGCCGGATATATCCCGAAGCCGAAGCGGGCCGAGATGCGCCAGCGGGGGAGGCCTGTGCTGGCTGTCTAAATTGGGGCTAGCATGCGCAGCCTTCCAATTTAGCCATGCCGTTTGATCTGCGTGGTAGTCTCCTTCAGGGTAAGGCTCACAGGACTGATGAAAAGGTCTCTGTTTCGCTCGACTGGGATGCACTACGGATAGAGAAACGCGGAAACTAGAGAGGTAGGTTGGGCAGGTCATCTTGGCCATGAATGCATCACATCCGAAATTAATCGCGTAAACAAACGCGACCAGCTGTCAGGCCCACTTTTTGCTCTGAAACTTGATATTGAACCTCTGCCTCGAACAACAGCAACAACAACAACAACACACTTTGGCAAACATTGCTGTACATTCCGGCTACATTTTCACTCATTTCTCACTCTCGTGCTTACTCTTCGGCGAGAATACGCCCTCAGCAGCAGCATCGGCGGCATATCTGACTGGGTAGAGCACCGCTCTCACACGCCCCTTGAAGCAACCGCCGAAGCCTCAAAACATGGCGAACTTAGACATGACACAAAAGACACATGAGGGAGACGTGAAGCCTCACACACAAGCAACTGATCTGAGAACGGAAAAGAGGGGCGTGCAGCACGAATCTGCACCTTCCGGAGAGACAGAACCTCAAATGCAGTTAGAAGGAGGTCAGCAAGAGTCCACTCGGGCATCTCAAGAAGCGAAGCCCGTCAAACTTCCCTTGGACACACTGGATTCAACTCCATCAAATGCAGAGATTGATGATCCATTCAAGCATCTACCCGAGCACGAGAAGGAAATCCTGAAGAGGCAGCTGGACCTGCCCGCCGTCAAGGTCAATTACATGACTCTATACCGTTATGCGACAAGGAACGACAAGATAATCTTGGTCATCGCCGGGCTCGCGGCGATCATAGGTGGTGCACTCTTGCCACTCATGACTGTACTGTTTGGAGGTCTTGCAGGCACCTTCCAGGCCTTTACCCTAGGCAACACATCTCCGAGCCAATTCACCAGCGAGCTTGCCAGGTACTCTCTGTACTTTGTCTATCTTGCTATTGGCGAGTTTGTAATGGTATATATAGCCACGGTGGGCTTCCTGTACGCCGGTGAACACATTTCCTCAAAGACAAGAGAGCAGTTCTTGGCCGCCATTCTCCGGCAGAACATTGCTTTCTTCGACGAACTCGGTGCCGGTGAGATCACTACACGAATCACAGCAGACACCAACCTGGTCCAAGAAGGTCTTTCAGAAAAAGTTGGATTGACCTTGACAGCTATTGCCACCTTTGTGGCAGCGTTCGTCATTAGTTTCATACGATATTGGAAGCTCACGCTGATTTTGTCTTCGACCGTAGTAGCCATTGTTGTCACATTGGGTGCTGTGGGCTCGTTCATTGGCAAGCTCAGCAAAACATACATTGCACATTTTGCCGAAGGCGGAACGGTTGCAGAAGAGGTCATCAGCTCCATCCGAAATGCGACCGCATTCCATACCCAAGAGAAGCTGGCTCGACAATACGATACATATCTCATTAAGGCAGAGAAGGCTGGATTCAAACTCAAGTCCACCACTAGTTCCATGATTGGTTTTCTCTTTCTGTAAGTACAGCAAATGGCAAAATGCCCTGCCGTCCGCAAGGCAGTCCCTTAAACCACCTCAAACAACATGATGTTCTGACCTTGTCTGCTAGGTTCATATACCTCAACTATGGACTCGCTTTCTGGATGGGCTCCCGCTTCCTTGTGGATGGATCCGTCGGCTTATCGCAGATCCTTACCATTCAACTGGCCATCATGATCGGGGCTTTTGCTCTAGGGAACGTTGCACCGAACATTCAAGCCGTCACCTCAGCTGTCGCTGCGGCGAATAAGATCTACGCAGTAATCGATCGTGTCTCTCCTCTCGATCCTGCATCGACCGAGGGCAAGAAGCTGGATGCAGTCCAAGGCAATGTGGAGCTTAGGAACATCAAACACATATATCCTTCCCGGCCCGAGGTTGTTGTGATGGAGGATGTAAACCTACTAATACCCGCCGGCAAGTCCACCGCGCTTGTTGGTGCTTCAGGTTCTGGCAAAAGCACTATTGTTGGTCTAGTTGAACGTTTCTACGATCCAGTCGGCGGAAGCGTTTACATCGACGGCCATGATGTCAAAGGTTTGAATCTATGCTGGCTGCGACGACAGATATCTCTGGTGAGCCAGGAGCCAGTCTTGTTCGCCACTTCCATATACGACAACATCAAGCATGGTCTTATTGGAACAACGCAGGAGCAGGAGTCCGAAAAAGCGGTTCGTGAGCTGGTAGAACGTGCTGCTAAGATGGCGAACGTAAGTACAGCTAATGGCATAAAATCCTCCCTCAGACATACTCTCTATGCAAAAACTCTTGATGAAATGATGTTCTGACCTTGTTCTTTCAGGCCCACGAATTTATTACTACCCTTCCTGAAGGCTACGAGACGAACATTGGGGAACGAGGCTTTCTTCTCTCAGGGGGTCAGAAGCAACGCATTGCCATTGCACGAGCTATAGTTAGCGATCCCAAAATCTTGCTACTTGACGAAGCGACATCCGCACTTGATACGAAGAGTGAGGGAGTTGTTCAAGCAGCACTTGACAAAGCTGCCCAAGGACGAACCACTGTGATTATTGCTCACCGACTATCTACCATCAAGCATGCCGACAACATTGTGGTTATGTCTGAAGGACGTATCATCGAGCAGGGCAGCCACGATGAACTCCTCGAGAAGAAAGAGGCTTACTACAACTTGATCGAGGCTCAGCGAATCGCCACTAAGCAAGAATCTAGGAACCAAGATGAAGATCCCATACTGTCTGAAAAGGATGATAACTTGCTGCGATCCGAGTTCGCTGAGAAGAGCAGCAACTCGGGCAAAGAGGCTCATGGAGAAAACCTTGATGATCTTCAGCTTAGCAAGACACAGACAAATAGGACCGCGTCGAGAATGGCACTTGCGAAGAAGCGACAAGAGGACAGCGGCGACAACTATACCTTATTCACACTGGTACGATTCATTGCCGGCTTGAACAAGAAAGAATGGAAGATCATGGTCTTTGGACTTTTACTTTCTGCCATTTGCGGTGGAGGTACTCCAACACAGGCTGTCTTCCTCGCCAAGTCCATCACAGCCCTTTCGCTTCCTCTTTCAGAGCATGCTGAAATACGGCGCCAAGCCAACTTTTGGTCTCTGATGTATCTGATGCTTGCCTTCGTACAGCTCCTCGCTCTTATCTCCCAGGGTATTGCGTTTTCATATTGCGCAGAGCGACTTACCCACCGGGTCCGCGACCAAGCATTCCGATATATTCTACGGCAAGACATTGCCTATTTCGACAAGAACTCGTCGGGTGCCCTCACTTCTTTCCTATCTACCGAGACCACCCACCTGGCTGGACTGTCCGGGATTACTCTCATGACGTTTCTCTTGCTCATCACCACTTTAGTTGCCGCCTCCGCCATTGGTCTGGCCGTAGGGTGGAAACTTAGTCTGGTGTGTATCTCCACCATTCCCCTCCTTCTCGCTTGCGGGTACTTCCGTTTAGCCATGCTTGTCACATTCCAGAAGGAGAAGAAGAAAGTCCACGAAAAGTCTGCAAGCTATGCTTGTGAGGCCACTTCAGCCATTCGGACCGTCGCTTGCTTAACCCGCGAGGATGACGTTTGGAATCACTATCACGAACAGCTCCTCGGACAAAGCCGCCAGTTAGTTGTATCGATTCTGAAGTCATCCGTACTTTACGCTGCATCTCAGTCTCTTCAGTTTCTTTGCATGGCGCTCGGCTTTTGGTATGGAGGTACCTTGTTTGGCAGACATGAATATAGCATGTGAGTAGATGAGATACGTTTTCCAGACATCGTGAAGTCAATTCTGACTCTTATTTTGGGTTCCAATTTTTTCTGTGCTTTACCACGATTATTTTCGGAGCACAGTCTGCAGGAACTATTTTTGCCTTTGCGCCGGACCTGGCCAAGGCCAGACATGCTGCTGCTAGCCTTAAAGCTCTTTTCGACAGGAAGCCCGAAATTGATAGCTGGAGCCAAGACGGCACGAAGGTCCAGAGCATAGAAGGCCATATTGAATTCAAGGATGTGCACTTTAGATATCCAACACGACCGAATCAGCCTGTTCTTCGAGGCCTCAACTTGCAAGTCAAGCCAGGACAGTACGTCGCCTTCGTCGGAGCTAGTGGATGTGGCAAGTCGACCGCGATTGCCCTACTAGAGAGATTCTACGATTCACTCGTTGGCGGGATCTATGTCGACGGTACGGAAATCTCATCATTCAACATCAACGAATACCGCTCCCATCTAGCGCTTGTCAGTCAAGAGCCAACTCTCTACCGAGGCACCATCCGCGAGAACATTCTGCTAGGTACTGATAGAGACAACATTTTGGAAGAGGAAATAGTGCGATGCTGTAAGGATGCAAACATCTACGACTTCATCATCAGTCTACCGAGCGGTCTTAATACTCTTGTTGGCAGTAAGGGCTGCATGCTGTCGGGTGGTCAGAAACAACGCGTTGCGATTGCTCGAGCATTGCTCCGTAACCCGAAGATCCTCTTGCTGGACGAAGCCACTTCAGCTCTTGATTCGGTATCTGAGAAGGTCGTGCAAGCTGCTCTGGATGCCGCAGCTGAGGGCCGCACCACGATCGCTGTTGCCCATCGTTTAAGTACGGTAAAGAAGGCAGATATGATCTATGTCTTCAACCAGGGCCGAATCATCGAGTCTGGCACGCACGATGAGCTGATGCAGGAGAAGGGCGCGTACTTTGAATTTATCAACTTGCAGAGCTTGAGTAAGACGTGAATGTTTTGTGGTGGAAGTTAGCTGGGAAGGGAGGGGCTCTGATATCGAGACTGCAAAGATGTAGGTAGCAGAACAATCAGACTAGATGACCACTTAGTTATGACTTTGTCCCAGTAGTGCGTATATTTCAAGAGGGATATCTCAAGGGACAGTGTTTTCCCGTCTCGAACAGGCAAACAGAGTAGGAATCAGGCATCAGATGGTTCACGTCTCCCGATGTAGCAAAGAGCTGACAAATTACGTATTTAGAATCTGTTCTATCCATTCCACCAATCCGACAACGAGCCACCAGGACACTTTGGTGATTCGCATAGAAGGGGTCAGTCTGATTCGAGGTTGACTCCGCATCAGGAAACCTCCGAGTGAGCGACGCTGTATGGAAGAATAGGAAATATCCAACGATACCGATCCAGGAAGGCTTCGAGGATATGCCGTGTGCTGCTCTTAGACTTATAACATACGACTCCAGGAGTACAGCGTAATTACCGAGTCATCCGAGAGTCCATGCGTCTTCATTCAACAGAGACACTACAAACTACCTTTGCATAGAGATCAGCTGATAGAGATGTCAACACTTAGGAACGGCACCAATGGCGTCCATAGGGACAGCGGACCTGGCAAGGCTGACAGCCCGGCCGGGAAAGCTACAACCCCGATTGCCATTGTTGGGATGGCTTGCCGTTTCCCTGGCAACGTGACCTCGCCGTCTCAACTTTGGGAGTTGTGTGCTTCTGGCAAAGATGGGTGGCAGCCTATCCCCGAGTCACGTTTCGATAACAAGTCATTGTATCACAAGAACTCCTCCAGAGCTGGAAGGGTAGGTTGGCAGGACATCATCGAACCATCCTCGTGTAATCGACTAACGGTGAATTTAGAGCCATGTTGAAGGTGGCTATTTCATGGGCGAGGATATCGCCTTGTTCGATGCTGCTTTCTTCAATCTTGCTGCGGACGTTGCCAGCGTAAGTCCCCTGGGCCTCAGAGAAGGCTTTTCTGCAGCCTTTGTATCCGGAAAGCTGACCTGCTTTCTTTAGGGACTGGATCCTCAGGCTAGACTTCTACTTGAGACTGTCTACGAAGCTACCGAAGACGGCAAGTCCCGTAGTCCTTGTGTTCATCCCCCCGAGAGCACCAACTGACCTGAAACACAGCCGGCATCCCCATCCAAACGCTTGCTGGCACCAATACCTCTGTATACGCCGGTACATTCAACAAAGATTACCATGAGATCCAAACCAAAGATGCAGAGGTCCTTCCTCATGCCTTCCTTGCAGGCACTGGCACTGCTATGATTGCTAATCGTATTTCTCATTTCTTCGACCTGCAAGGCCCGAGCATGTCTATAGACACTGGTTGCAGCGCGGGCATGGTGGTAGTTCATCAAGGCTGTCAAAGCATCCGCACTGGAGAGAGTGACATCTCGGTTGTCGGCGCAGCTAGTACCCTCCTCAACCAGGATGCCTTTATCTCGGCATCTACCATCGGGTGAGTATCCTTTTCTGTTCCTGCGTCCCACACTGTGGGAGACGAAGCCGATAAAGCTGACGGGTATACCATCACAGTGCTATCGGCGCAGAAGGCAAATGTTTTGCCTGGGATGAGCGTGCCCACGGTTACGGTCGTGGCGAGGGTGTCGCAGCACTCATACTCCAGCCTCTCGACGCTGCACTCAAGGCTGGTAACAGAGTCCACGCAGTCATCAGGGAGACCGGGCTCAATCAAGACGGGAGGACCACAACAATTACCTCGCCTTCTGCAGACGCCCAGGTCAAGCTTATCCGGGAATGCTACGCTCGTGCAGGCTACGATCTCAAAGACACCGGCTACATTGAAGCCCACATGACTGGAACAGCAGCTGGAGACCCCATCGAAGCCGAAGCCATCGCCAGGACGTTCGGCAAGTCCCGCGAAGCACACGACCCTGTTGTCGTCGGGTCCATAAAGACAAATGTTGGACACACCGAGCCAGTGAGTGGTCTTGCCGCTATCATCAAAACGACGTTCGCTTTGAAGAATCGCCTGATCCCACCCAATCTGAATTTTGAGATACCGAATCCGCAGATCGATTTGCAAGGGTGGCACTTGAAGGTGCCGACCACACCAGTGCCGTGGCCCCAAGACAAGTTGCTGCGTGCGTCAGTCAACAATTTTGGATATGGAGGAACTAACTCCCACTTGATCCTGGAACCCCCTCCAGCGTCGTCTGCCAAGAAGAATGGTCTTAATGGACATGCCAATGGCCACAATGGAGTCCACAACGGCGAAGCTAATGGCAATGGAATCCTCAATGGATCCAGCAATGGATCCAGCAATGGAGTCCACAATGGCGAAGCTAATGGCAATGGAGTCCACAATGGCAACGGACACGCCGATGTCGATCAACCGCGTGTTTTCATCCTGAGCGCCAAAGATTCCGTCGCCTGTCAAACCATGATGGACATCTTTGCTACCCATGTGGGAACCATGAAGCCATCCGTCAGTGATCTCGCCTATACTCTGGCAAACCGGCGATCAATGCATCCTTGGGTCGCAGCTGTTCGCGCTCGAACTATTGATGAATTGGCGGAGCGTCTGCGAGATCCACTTATCAAGCCTTCGAGCACTTCCAAACGCCCCCGTCTCGCATTCGTCTTCAACGGTCAAGGTGCGCAATGGCATGCGATGGGGCGGGAACTCATCGATGCCTATCCGGTCTTTGGCCGCAGCATCCAAGAGGCCGATGAGATCCTCAAAGAGTATGGTGCCTCCTGGTCGCTGAAAGGTATGTATGAATTTCATTTTGAGAGCTGCATTGCCATTTTCAATTCTTGAATGGTGAGGTTAATGACTTATTTCAGACGAACTCTTGCGCGGCGAAGCTACAACTCGCGTGGCCGACATCAATCTCAGCCAGCCTATTAGCGTCGCTGTTCAGCTCTGTCTTACCAACTTACTGGGGTCTTGGGATATCTTCCCAACAGCCGTGACTAGCCACTCTAGTGGTGAGATCGCCGCTGCGTATGCCACGAATGTACTCTCATTCGAAGAAGCGCTTGGTGTTGCTTACTTCCGCGGAGAACTTACCCTGAAGCACCAGAAGCTGCATTCTCTGGCAGGAGGAATGCTTGCCACTGCTATCGGACCCGAAGATGTCGAGAAATACATCAGCGACACTCCTGGCGGAACTGTTGTCGTGGCCTGTGTCAATAGCCCCAGCAGCATCACGCTTTCAGGAGACTTGGCTGCTCTCGATGAGGTAGCTTCTCGCCTGCAGAAGGATGACATCTTTGCCAGGAAGCTCAAGGTCCCCATGGCATACCACTCTCATCACATGTCACACATCTCACAAGAGTACATCGACCAACTCCAGTCCATACTTCCTCTGCCTAAGAAGACTTGGGGTGATGCCGCGACGTTTGTGTCGCCCGTCACGGGAGACAAAATCACATCGCCAAGTACCTTGGCTCCTAAGCATTGGGCCCGCAACATGACGCACCCGGTCCTTTTCAGCCAGGCGTTTGACAAAATGTGCTTTGAAGAAGAAGGCACTTCCAATGTTGACATGGTCGTGGAAATTGGTGCACACAGCACTTTGGCAGGCCCGATACGACAAATCCTCAAGGCACGGAACACGGAGCTGCCCTATGTATCGTGTCTCAAGCGACCCGACAACGCTGTTGAAACCATGCAAGATGTTGCCTGTGCCCTGATCGCTCGAGGCTACCCAGTCAATCTCAAGGCAGTAAATTCACCCTTTGGGGTTGAAGGTCAGCTGGTCACCGATCTTCCGTCATATCCTTGGAATCATACAAAGCGTTTCTGGGTTGAACCTAGGATCAGCAGAGACCAGAGATACAAGAAATTCCCACCTCATGAGCTGCTTGGGACGCCCATCAATGGAGGTAATGCTCTCATACCAACTTGGCGGAACTTCATTCGCCTATCTGAAATCGAGTGGTTGAAAGACCACCAGATCGATGGCTCAGTGGTGTTTCCGGGCGCTGGATACATTGCTTCGGCCATCGAGGCTGTGCGTCTTCTCACGGATCCTTCGGAAGCGACGATTCAAGGCTACAAGCTGCGGGATATTGATATCATGAACGCGATGGTCATTCCGGATTCCGTTTTTGGGCTGGAAACTCAGCTTAGTCTCCAGAGCTGTAGTGATAAGCACCTAGATCACGACGGCTGGTACGAGTTCAAGCTTTGCTCTTTGACGTCTGGTGGCTCTTGGATAAAGCACTGCAAAGGATTCGTCACTGCCGATACGGACGACAGGTCTAAGGCTAGGACTGCTGAATTGACTCGCAAAGTGGAAACGCCTCGGGATGACACATACCTTCAGCAGGGTCTTGGAAGCGCAGAAGACACCTCCGCGACCAAAGTTGACATCGAGGCTCTGTTTTCAGGGCTCCGTGACAGAGGAATCTACCACGGACCAGAGTTCCAGAATCTGATCGACAGCCGCACCGCTGGACAGCGGGCAATCACCAACTTCGCTATAGCAAAGATTGCATGCACGGAGCATGACTATGTGCTGCACCCAACTACACTCGACTCCGTATTGCAAGCTTCCTTCAGTAGTCTGCCCAAAGAAATGGACAAGGACGTCATGGTTCTGCCTAGGTTTATTCGAAGCTTGACTGTGCCGAAATCCCTTAAGAGACAGGGTGGAGACAAGTTACAGGCTTTCTCTGAATTAGTGAAGGCCGACAAGCGTGGCTACACATCCAACATTGCCATCGCGGCGGCGACGCCAGAGCCTGAGGATGACAACTCGACTTTCCCCAATTTCTTGCAGATGCATGGCTTTTTCGGTCAAGCGGTGCCTCGACGCACCGATGATTCGAGCCAGGAGGCTGGAATCTGCTCGAAGAGCTGCTGGGAGCTTGATATCCTCCACAACGTGCCTGCGGACTTAAGGGCTTCTCTAGCCATTCCTTTGGCGGAACATGAAGTCGAAACCGAGAGGAAGCTCGTTCGGGTCTCTTACAACTTCATTTGCGAGGCTATGGCAGAGCTGCGAGGTCAGGATCCTGAAGCTTTTGAATGGCATCACAAGCGCATGTACGATTGGATGAAGACTGTCGTGCAAGATGGCCACAACGGAAAGCTCGGAGCTGGAAGCCAGTCGTGGTCAAAAACCAGCAAGGGTCTCAAAACCATGCTCGCAGACGAGCTCAACGCCCAGAATGCAGCTGGTCGACTCACTGTTCGTGTAGGACGGAACATTGCGGCCATCATCCGTGGCGAAATTACCCCTCTTGAGTTGATGATGGAACGAAACCTGCTCAATCAGTTCTACATGGACCACGAAGCCCTCAAGACCCGTTCCTACAAACATCTTTCTACCATTGCAGAGCTCTATGCTATTAAGAACCCAGGCGCCAATGTTCTCGAGATAGGTGCTGGCACCGGTGGTGCAACAACCACAGTCTTGGAGGGTTTTGGCACTAGGGGCGATGGCACTGGATCCATACTTGGACATTACACCTTCACGGACATCTCGCCAGGCTTCTTCGAAGCGGCTAGGTCCAAATTTGCGGTTTGGTCGTCGTTGATGGACTTCAAGAAGCTGGACATCGAGGTCAATCCACTCGAGCAAGGCTTCACCAACGGCACCTACGACTTGATCGTGGCCGCATCGTGTCTTCATGCCACTAAGAACCTCAACACCACTATGTCGCATGTCCGGCAGCTACTGAAGCCGGGTGGAACACTCCTGCTCATCGAAGCCACAGCAGACCGCCTGGAAGGCCAATTGATCTTCGGCACTCTGCCCGGATGGTGGCTTGGAGAGGAACCCGAAAGACAAATGAGTCCGAACGCATCTCTCGAGATGTGGAAGCGGGTTCTGAGTGAGGTGGGCTTCACTGGTGTGGACTTTGACGTGCCCGACTACGAAGAGCCAGATTTCCAGTCTGCACGCGTCATGCTTTCCAGGGCAACGACCACCGTGCAGTGTCCTTTCTCGATTGTGGTGCCGTCAAGCCAACAGCCCTCTGGAGAGCGGACAGCATGGTTGCGTGAGGTGTCGGATGCCATCGCGTCGTTGACCGGCAAATCTCCGTCGATTGTGTCACTCGAGGACGTGGAAGCGTGGCAGGACACAGTCTGCATTTTCACGACCGAGATGGAAGCACCTTTTGTAGATGGCATGAATGAAACCGCCTTCGATCAACTCAAGAAACTTCTTAACCAAAGCTTCGGCCTAGTCTGGCTTAGCTGCGATGACCTCGTCGATGCAACAGAGTCTTCCTTTGACGCGACTGATGATCTGATACGAACCATGAGACAGGAAGATGCAGACAAGCGATGAATCCGACTGAATTTCGAGAAGGATGCGAGCTCATGATCCAGCGACAAGATTCAACATGTTGTTCATGTGTTGCAGCAGAGTTTCGATGCCACTCTTGACTCTGCGGACGTAGAGTGAAAGTATGCTGTCAAAGACTCATTGCTTCAGGTGCCTAGAACATATCCGGATAAAATACAAGACGCACTCTCAAAGAACCTTGCAGTCGATCTGCCTTCGAAGTTGCAACCATTCCATCAGCCGAAACGGCCGCTGATATGGGAGATCCCTAAATCAGGCGCCACAGAAAGTAACCATCCCTTTTCCTTGTTAAAACGCTTTTGTTTCTAGGTGATTGAGAAGTGATAAGAGTGATTCAGAAGTGCGGCCATAAGAATGTCTTACCTAGACGTACTTCCGAATCACTCCCAAATCACTCCTTAATTATTCTCGACCTCTTGCAGATTTTTGCATTTTTGTACTGACATTCGTTGCAGTCAACCCATACTTTGTCGACAATGCAGAGATCAGCACGACTGATGTCCCCAGCGGCATGATGAAGGTGGAAGTCAAGGCATTCGGTCTCAACTTCCGCGAGATCATGGTCGCGTTGAGAGAACTCGATGAGCCTCTCAAAGGACATGAATGTGCTGGAGTCATCACTGCTCTGGGCCCGGACATCGAAGCAAGCGGACTCAAGGTCGATGATCGTGTCTGCGCTCTGGTCCGAGATCGTCTTGCTAGCAGAGGTCGAACATGGTGAACTTCGGTGGCGAAGTTGCCCGACGACATGAATATCTCGTGGAAGCATGCTGCTTCATTTCCAGCGGCATACGTCACGGCCTACGGCAGTCTGATGCAAACTGCCAGGCTGCAAAAAGGCGAAAGTGTTCTGATTCATGCCGCATCAGGAGGAACCGGTCAAGCGACTGTGATCTTGGCCCAGTCTGTCGGCGCGGAAGTGTATGCGACTTGTAGCACCAAGGCGAAGCGAGACCTCCTAGTCCAGATCTACGGCATCAATCCCGACCACATCTTCTCGAGCAGAGACGTCAGCTTCGCTCCAGCCATCATGGCAGCAACAAATGAGAAGGGTGTTGACATGATGCTCAACTCCTTGTCAGAACCATTGCTGAAAGCTACATGAAACTGTGTGGCCCGCTTTGATCGCCTTGTTGATATTACCAAGGTCGACATCGAGGCGAACCGTAGTCTGAAGACTGCACCTTTCGATCGCTGCGCCGTTTACACCAGCTTTGACTTGATGCAGCTCACAGAGTACCGTGGTAGCCTGACACATGAAGCCCTGGTGGAGTGTGTCCGCATTGTTCGTGAACGTCACGCTGCTCCCGTTCATCCCATCACCCCATTCTCGATCACTGATATGGACACGGCAATGCGTCAAATGCAGGGGGGAGCACATATGGGAAAGTTGGTGCTGGTACCAAATCCTGGCGACAAAGTCAATGTAAGTATCCCTTGTCTTGCCTCCTTGGGTGTGAAGTAGAAATGCTGACCGAGTGCTCTCTCTACAGGTCATCACACGCCCACCGCCTGTCTCCCTGGACAAAGAGAACGCTACATATTTGGCATCCGGCGGTCTGGGCGGTATTGGTCGCGCGGTCGCCGAATGGATCATCCGCAAAGGCGCCAAGAACGTTGTGCTTGTTTCTCACAAAGCCAGCTCCCATCCCGAAGCTGCGAAGCTCATCGAGGAAGCAGAAGCTGTTGGATGCCGGCTTCTGATACGCGACTGCGATGTCTCAGACGAGAGTAGCGTCCTCCAACTCTTGAAGCAAGTTGCTGAAGCCGGGTTGCCTCCAATCACGGGAGCGATCACTGGTGCTATGGTGCTGGACGACACCGTCATGGAGCGCATGACATTCCAGCAATGGTCCAATGGAGTGCGACCCAAGATCAACGGCAGCCGCAACCTACACAAACACCTTCCCAACTTGTCCTTCTTCATCATGCTGTCCTCTGTCGCCGGTGTAGCAGGCCACATGTCGCAGGCCAACTACGCTGCCGGTAATACCTTCCAGGACGCTCTCGCTCGCCAGCGCACGGCAAATGGCAAGCCAGCCGTCACTATCGACCTGGGCGCTGTACGCTCCGTCGGCTACGTGGCAGAAAGAGAAGCAAGCGGCGACGAACGCCTCCGTGCACGTGTCGAAAACGTCGGCTTCGGCTCCGTCGACATCGAAGCCGTGCTCGGAATCATCGAAGCCGGCATCAGAGACCCGTTGCGAGGTTCCCTCGCGGACAGCCAGGTCATCGTCGGACCTAACTTCCACGCCTTCGCCACCGAGTCCGCCATGCGGAACGACCGTCGCTTTGGCACGCTGAGAATTGCGAGCCAGGTCGGCCTCAACACTGCTGCAGCGTCCGATAGCAAGTCCACCACGGCCGCATTTGTCCAGGCTTTCGCGGCGGCGCCTAGCATCGATGCGGCCTCGAAGCTGCTCGTGAACGCCCTTGGCGCTAAGCTGTCGGACATCTTCAACATCCCGTTGTCTGACATCGATCCCGAGCTGCCATTGTCGCGGTACGGCGTTGACTCTCTTGTCGGGGTAGAGCTGCGCAACTGGATTAGCAGTACCGTCAAAGCCAAGGTCTCGGTCTTTGAGATTCTTCAATCTGCGTCGCTCAATGAATTTGCGCTCCTGGTGGCGGGCAAAAGCGAGTATATGACTTCGAAGGTTGAGCCGAACCAGGCGGGGTCATAGGGAGCTGATGTACTGTACTTAGAGTAGATACTTTCTTTCTTGCTTAGGTTGATTATGCGACTCACAGTCATGAAAGAGACTTCGATGTACTTTCGTTATTACTACATCGATGATTGTATGCTTTCAGATTAGAAAGTTAGAAGAAACTACAAATGACACATTTCTTGAGCTCTGTAAAGACTCTTCTCCCATCGCATACTTTTGGTACGCTCCTCCTAATTTGTTGTAGTGATGTTGAGACGAAACAGAATATCATTATCAAAAACCACCCCAGATTTCCTCTTCCGTGAAATATATACGCCTAAGAGGTTGACAACAAACTTAATCCTTAAAAGGCCAGGCTGAAAGCCATTTCGGTCTGTCCTCCTCAGTTTCTGATAACTGATCCAAGAATTGTTGACGAACATGGTCCAGTTTTTCTTTGAAAAGAGCGTAGTCTTCTGCCTTTACCCATCCATGCCAACCTCTGTCGACTGTGCCGAGTGATTCTAAAACTTGGGTCATCAGCTCCAGCCCTTGTATCCATTTCGCTTCCTCTGTTTCCTGAGCGAGAAAATCTCGGGATGTAAAATGCAAAGGACAAGTTGGGCAAGCTCGCGCTCGAACAGCGGGCAGTCCTTGCCACTCGCGCTGAACTTGCATAAGCTGTCCCTTGACCAAAGGTTCCCCATCTTGCAACAGATTACCAGCAAACGTGATGATCTGGCATCCAAGACCCTTTTGATGGCGCAAGGCGTGATAGACCTTCTTGTTCCTTTGGAGCGACAGGATTTCATATGCTTTGAAAAGAGATTGTTGAGATAACAGAGATTTGGCGCGCCTCTGCTGGACCTCGTTCATATCATCGAAGTCGTTGGGGAGAGAAGGGGCATCAAGCCCTTCAGGTTTTGGTCCCTCGAAATCAAGGAATGATGGATGGCCAGCTTGCATAAAAAGTGGCTCAACATGTGCTGATTGCCAGTCTATGAGACAGGTGATCTCAGTCGGCTTTTGGGGATTGACAAATACGTTGTCGCTATGCAAGTCATTGTGCCATAGATAAGCAGACAACATACTTCTGTCGGCTGGCAGAAGATAGCTGGCCACTTTCAGATACTCGTTCAACACTGACAGCTTGGAGTCCCGGCTTGTTTGATACAATCCTGGCCCATTGACTATGCCGAGTGGCCTTGGAAGTTGCTTAACTTCGTGAATGCATTGAATCTCACGTCTTCCTATAGAAGTAGCATACTCTTCAGCAGTAGTCCCTAGGAAATGACTTAGCCTATATTTGACTTGACAAGAAATTTGGAATTCTCACAAGGGCCTCGGTCGAAGTCAACACTTGCACGATCGTTATCAAGAGTTTTGCGGTCGGTCGTTGGGCCAATAGAAAATTGGGCGTTCACTATCGATCTTCCAGTAGCGTTAGTATAAAGCACATCTTTCGGAGCAGGATGCTCCAAATCCTTCGTGTAGTATAAACTGCCAAACTCTCTGAATGACGTCGAGGCCAAAGTCGTTTCAATTTCGACGATCTTTTCGATCAATTTGAGCTTATCGTCTCCGTGAAGAGTTGGCCATTTGTGGCTCAATGGAACTCCTCTGGCTTCTTCCATTATAATGAATTCTGCCCCGACTGGATTTCCGGCAGCTTTCGAATTCCATGCGTATACCTCGGGTGTAGGTAGTTGGAGAACCGTCCTAACCTTAAGGACAGGGTTAGCCCTGAAATATTATAACATGGAAATATACTCACGAAATCCATCGTTGCAACTTCGCTCGCAGTCGTGTAATGAGGTCGCCCGGCATTAGGGTTGGGAACTTTGGCTATAACTCGTTTCCCGTCATCCATAGTTAAGAGAAAGGCTTTACTGTATTGGCCTTCTGGTAGTTTGCGAACCGCCACGCATGACCTTGACGCAATTGAGCTTGCGGCAATATGGACCAATTCGTTCATGTCGAATTTAACAGAACGACAGGCCATTTGATTTATCTCTTCGAAGAGGAACCTCCCGGCTGTGTATCGAAAGAAGTCTTGGTTTTGGTTCCAATCATGGCAGTCTTGCCCCAGTCCAGAGGTTGGAGAAGATATTGGAAAAGCTGAGCTG
>JAABUL010002017.1_pt1 | contig 35520 bp, 23 predicted proteins | sample 5559151 | NCBI WGS metagenome assembly JAABUL01 (sample SAMN10711876, study PRJNA513368) | rock metagenome | isolation source: Antarctica rocks | place: Antarctica: Victoria Land, Pudding Butte sud | reverse complement strand
AGCCGACCCCCTTCGTGTGGGATGGCAAACGACGGGAGCGCCGCCGCCGCGCGCGGGCACGCCGCCTTGGCGGGTCTGCCGCTGTCGCCGCCCAATTCCACTTAAATGCAGCGTGACCCACTAGTGGCGATGAGCAGCGCGCCAAGGGCGCTATCATGTCGGGCCAGCGGCGCGAGGAGCGCGGCGACAGCGCCCTCGACGACCGGCACGCCAACAAAACGCGGGTCGGTCGAGACATTATCGGCGACGACGGGTAGACCCGCGCGCAACAACGGTTCGAGCGGTGTCCCGCGCACCGGAAAGGTTGCGCCGATACCGTTCTCTTCGGTAAACGTGTTGTAGAGCGCGGCGATGGCCCCGTCGCCCGTCGTCGCGTCGTACAGCATGACGGCGACATAGTCGACGTCCAGCGTTTCACCAACGCCACGGACGGCGGTCGCCAGCAGCGTGGAGGGATCGAAACCCCTGGCCGTGGCCACGCGGTTGAGTATATCGAGTTCGGACGCGCGCCGCCGCAAGTCCTGACTTTCCTGGCGTAGGGCCGCGAAATCCGCTTCCGCCTCGCGTTGGCGGCGCGCCAGGCGCTGCAACTGCCGTGAGGTACGATTGATGATCACGGTGAGGCAAAAGAAGACGGCGACACGCGAAACGGACGCGGGCGGCGTCAGCGCCAATCCACCCGGCCCTAGCGTCAACGCGAGCGATAGCGCGCCGACGACGGCCGTGACCAGGAGCGCGATCGTGAGGCGGTAGTACAGCGCGGCGAACACGACCGCGAGAAAGAAGTTGACGATGAAGGGACTGGCCGCGCCGCCGGTACGCGCCACGATGACGGCGACGAACACCGCCCCGGCAACGGCGTGGAACGCGAATAGGTCGCGTGGCAGGCGTCGCCAGGGTATGGCGACATAGAGGACCACGTAAGCGAGCGCGAAGATCGCGATGAGGGCGAGGGTGGTGTCGGAGGAACTGTCGTGTAGCTCCGATCGCGCCACGCTCACCGCGCCGGGGATGATTGATAGCAGCGCCAGAGCGCGCGTCAAGACGCGCGTGCGCGCATCGGCCGCGCGCTCGTCCTGCTCGATCGTCGCCCTGTCGCCGGGTGGGAGCCAGCGTCGCATACAAGCGGCCTCTCATCTCTCTACTAGCGATAGCATCCAGGCTGATGATAGCTCAACAACTCAACCACCCAACCCGCACGGACTCTCACCGTGTATCCACATGCTATTGCTAGAGAACGCCGCCGTCAGTAGCATATTCGGGTTTCCGATTATGCCGGCCTTATGCGCGTCACCACACAGGGTCTATAACCACTCGGCACTCGGCACTCGGCACTCGGCACTCGGCACTCGGAGGCAACAGCACACAGCCTTCGAGCGGGAAGGGCAATCTGGGCCCCTACGACGCCTTGACGTCAGGGGGCAGCGACCTGCTCGCGGCCTTCGACCCAGCACATCTAGCGGCCACGTCGCGCCGCTCTCCGAAGCCTACGCCGAGGTCCCCGAGACCTTGATCCATACGCGTCCTGGGGTCAGCGGCTACGGCTGCACGCAACTCGACATCATCCCGACCGACTTCAAACCCCAGCCCAAGACCAATCCCTTAATCGGCACGTAGCATCCCTCATCCTCAGTCCACATCGCCTGCACGCGCGGGAGAGCGGACTACATTACTGATCACGCGCCACGCATCACTACCGACATACAGGCTGGGCCATTGGTTCTTGGGCGTGAGATCGTTCGTGTCCAATGACAGGCATGGGGGCGTCGCGCCTTCGACCGGCGCCATAGACCTGCGCCAGGACGACACCAACGCCGAGCCACGCGACCACGCCCAGCGCGGCTTCGACGGGCTTGAGGACGGTCCACGAGAAGTTGTCGTGGTTGAAGGCGGCGTAGAGCGAGTCGAGATACGTCAGCGCGACCAACGGCAGCATCACGACCGTATAGCGCGCGCAGAGTGCGGGTTCGTACACCAGCAGGAAGGGGAGAACCCAGATGGTGTAGTTGGGTCCCCACCCAGGGCTGAACAGATAAAAGGCGAGGGGCAGCGCCGCCAGCCCTTCGAGTGGCCGTCGGCGCCCCAGCAGCGCCAGCACGACAACGACCAGTGCGATCCGCAGCAGATCGCCGTTAAGCGCGACGATGCCGGGGTGCGGGCGGGCACGGGCGGAGTGTAGCCAGCACGCATGCGCGAGCGCGACGTAGCCCCAGCAAAAGCTCTGCGCTCCCTTGTACTGTAGGACGTTGTAGAGCATGTGGTCGTGCGCGAGGCGATGTGTGAGCGTTCCCGTGGTCGTCAGCACCTGATGCGCGCGCGCCAGGAGACTCGTGTGCGCCACGACCTGTTCGTACAGGCTCATCGTGATGGCCAGCGGCGTCAGAGTCAGCGCGCTGTAGAGCGCCCACGATCCCACCAGCTCGATAAGCGCGCCCCCGCGTTCCCAGCGCATGTCGCGACGCGGGATCAGCATCAGGAGCGGTGGTAAGACGAGCAGCGGCCAGGTCTTGTAGGCCACGGCGAGGCCCAGGGCCAGGGCCGAGAGCGACGCCGCGCCAACCCCCACACGCCGATCCAGCCGCGACGGCAACAGCAGGACCAAGGCCAGCGCGATACCCAGGACCGGAATCTCCTCGAATTGACCGTGATAGGCCGTCACCAAGACCGGAAGCGGATTGACGGCGTAGAGCAAGCCGAGATGCACTGCCTGTTCAGGGCTGCGACCGAGCCGGCCAGCGATGGCGCGCACAACCACGGCGATCACGATGCCGCAGAGCGCGGGCGCGAGCTTGTCGAAAACGAGGAAATGCCCGCGGTCTCCCCTCGAGAACCAGACTAGCAGTGCACTCAGATATTCGTGTAGGAACGGGGGATAGGGATAGCGCCCGTGCGCGAGTGGATCGGTATAGACATCGCGCCTGGCCAGGGCCAGCGAGCCGATCCACCAATGCGCCTCGATGTCGAAAGGTAAGCCGCGATCGAGCACGACAATGGGCACGGCGCGCGCCATGGCAGCGGTGGCGGCAATGGCGAGCACGGGATGGGACCGGGACCAGGGACCGGCCCAGCGGCGTACGGTGAGTGATGCCAGAACGAGGGCCAGCAGCCACACGACCGCGGGAGCGAGGGTCGCGTCGTTGAGCACCACGTCTCCTTCACGATCTATCGTTGGGGTGCCGGTTCCGACAACCGCTGCCTTTTGTACAGGCATCCCGCCAACGCGTGTTGGCGGACATGGCCGCGCGCTCGTAACGGCCTGTCGCTATGATCGCGCGGCTGACGTGGTGGACCACCATCATCCCCATCGCGCTCTGGCGCGCCACGCGGCCTACGGCATGACCCAGCACAGGAGGCGCCTGATACCAGCACAACCGCCCCCGGTTGCCGATGAATGGTACGGCGATCGGGGGCGGTTGTCTTGCGGTGAGCCGACCCGGTCATGGGAGCCAGCTCACCACGGGCGCTAACGGTATCCCGGCAGGACCCCTACTTCTTCCCGAAAGGGGCGCTGTCGAATCCCGAGCGGCCATCATCGAACAGGCGCGCCATGGGCGTGACGTTGGCCGTATCGCAGGTATAGTGCAGGCAACCCAGGCGGAACACACCCTGAATGGTCTGCAGCAGCGAGTAGTGGTTGTACGGGGTCTTGTCCTGTACGCCGCGCGGGCCGTGGTTGGCGATGACGATGGTTGCGACGTGGCCGCCACCCGGAACGGCGTCGCAACAACCCGGCGCGGGATTCGCTGCGTAATCGTCCTCGTCCCATGTGATGACGATCGCGTTGTTCCCGGAGTGCCAGGCCGGTGAGCGCGTGATGGCGCGCACGAGCGCCCCGACGGTCTGGTCGCCGGCCTGGATCAGCGCCGTGTCATCACCCGCGCACGATCCGGTACCGTGCATGTCGTGACACTGGTTGGGGACGATGTAGCTCAGGTTGGGGACGTGGCCGTTGGCCAGGTCGGACGAGAGCTGGGACCATGGCACGCTCTTCCTCACCTCCGCCCGCTTGCTCTGGATAGCGGCGAAGTTGAGGAAGGGATTGTGCTTGGAGGCATAGAGCGCGTTGCTTGAGCTGGGGTAGGTCGTCCCGAGATAGCCCGGATACGGCAGCGACTGCTGGTATGTCTTCCAGGTCAGGCGCTTGGCCTCCAGTTGGCTTGCCAGGCTGGGAGCAACGATCGTGTGCGTGTAGTACGGCGCATCGTCCTGGATGCCAAAGTAGCTACCCCCGATAGTGGCTACATAGTTCGGCTCACTGGGGTGTGTCACGCCGTAGTAGTTCGTCGCCAGGCCGAAGCGCTGCGCCAGGGCGTTGAGTTCCGGCGCGGCGCTGTTCCCGATGATCTGGTCGTAATTTTGGTTCTCCATCATGACCACGAAGACGTGGTTGTAGCGCGGCAGCGTGCGGCGCCCGCGCGTGGGCGTGCCCGTCGCGGTCGGGCTGGCTGTGGCCGCCCCTGTTGTCGCAGTAGCTGTGGCCGCCCCTGTTGTCGCGGTGGCCGTGGCGCTCCCGCTCATCGGGCTTCCCGTGGCCGTCGGGGTGCTCTGGGCGGTCGCTATCGCCGTTGCCGTACCCGTCGGGGTGGCGCTGCTTTGTGTGGTCGCCGTCGCAAGCGGGGTAGCCGTGTCCGTCGTACCGCTGGTCGTGGTCGGTGTGGCGCTTCCACCGCTGTCGCCTGGGCCGCTCGTGCCCGTATTCGGCGCCAGTACGATGACCGAGCCGAGGAGGGCGGCGCCCTGGCCGGTCAGATCCTGTGCCTGTGTACGGTCGAACGAGTGACCATCCGAGGTCACGCCGTCTAGGAGGGGCGCCATCTGGGCGGCGAGGTTGTCGCGCTGGCTTGTGATCGAGGCGAGCTGACTCTCCAGGTTCGTATACGTGCGGTCGTCGGTCCCACTCCCGCTCTCTAGCGCGGCCGTGGAGATCCGCAGGCTGGCTAGCCCTAGCGCGCCGACGGGGGCGTTGATCTGCTCGTAGACATGCGCTAGACCGATGTAGGCGTCGCGGTTGGCCTGCAACGCGGGAACGGCTGATGGTGCGAGATCCTCCAGAAGGATGCGCCCATCGTGGCTATAGTCGTCCTGCAACCCCATCAGGGCGAGCATGGTGGGGCGGATATCGGTGTGGTCGGACCATGTACTGTTGTCGACCCCGTTGTTTTGCACGCCGGGCCCGACGAGTCCGAGCCACGTTGTGGTGATGTCGGGCTGGACGTTGCCGTGCAGCCAGGCATAGGAGCGGCTCTGCTGCACGCACAACGACGTGTCGCTGGGGGAGCTGTTGTAGCTGTACCCGCACCCGCCCGTGACGTAGAAGTCGGGATGGGCGAACAACACGAACGTCGGCGTCCGCGAGGGGTCGGCCGTGACCATGTGCAGGAGCTTCAGTTCGGTCGGGTCGGCCAGGTACTGCGTGAGCTTCTCGACCTTGTGCGAGGTGGGGTTGGTCACAGTCAGCGCGCCGGTGGCCCGCTCGACGGTACGCGTTCCCGGGTCGGTCGGTCCCGGTTGGCCGTTAAGATAGATCCCTGGCGCCGTGTCGTTCCCGGCGGTGAATGGGGGTGACGTGACGTTTTGTTCCTGCGCCAGCGCTCCATCTAGGCCCACGGCGACCTCGCCGAAGGCCGAGGACGCGTAGGTGCAATAGTTCCCCGGCGTGACCACCGGCGGGTTCTGCGTGTTGTCGATCGTCGCGCCGGTGCAGGTCGGATTGTCGGGCGCGCTGCTGGTAAAGTGGTCGCCCTCGTCAGCGGTGAACACGAAGAGGGTATTGCTCTTGTCGATGCCGTCGTGCGCCAACCGTTGGAAGAACGTGGCGAAGGCGTCGTCGTAGGCTTTGAGCTGCGCCACGTAGCCCTTTTCGCCGGGTCCGTACGCCGCGTGACCACTGGCCGGCTCGGGGTTCTGGTCGTGCGCGTCGGCGATATAGGCGTAGGTCACCGGGACGCCGTGCTCCTGCATCGCGGCGACGTAGCCGAGCGACTGCGCCGCGGTCGGGTCGAAACCGGGGAAGCCGGCCGTGCCCGTGGCAGAGTTGGTGATCGGGTTCCCCGCCGTGTCGGTCACCGTCATGCCGCCGTCGGCGCTCACCTGCGGCGCGACATACTTGTTACCATAGAGCGCATTGAAGCCGGTGTACCCACCTGGTTCATCGGGCAACACGTCAGGCTTGCCGTTGTTGGCACTCGCACACATCTTGCCGTCGGCGCTGTCGGCCTGGCTACAGTGGATGGCGATGCCCACGAAATCGGCGTCACGGTTGGCTGATGACTCTTGCGCTTCGGGCAACGTGGTTCCGAAGACCGTGGCAATATCGTTGGCGCCGTACGGGCTGTTGACGTTGGCGTTCTCGAGCTCCATGTTCGCCATAGAGACCGCGCCCACGTCGCAGCCGGCGCGCGTGTACGGAACCCACGGCGCGGGGGCGTTCGTGCCCGAGACCGCACTGGCGCTGGGAGGAGCGCTCAACATGTTGTACGTACCGTTCCCGATCGTGTCCGTCCAGTAGGTAAACGCCGTAGTGTAGGAGCGCGGTGAGCCGGCGCTGTTGTAATACTGGTAACTGTTCTGGCCGATGGCGACACCGTGGCGGGCCGGGTAGACGCCCGTCAGCGAGGTCAGGATATCTTCCGAAGTATGCGAGATCAGCGGTGTGTGGTGATTCGACAGCAGCGTGCCGTTGTTCTTGACGAAGCTCAGCAGGTGGGGCATCTGCTCCAAATCGGAGGGGACGTTAGGGTTATCACGCGTGAAGTGCGTATTGTCGAACTGGATGTCGATGACGTGCTTGATGTTGTTCCCCGCCCCGGTGAGTTGGCAACTGTTCACGCTCGTGGAGGCATGCGCGGTGGGTACATGCGCGGCGATCCGGTTGATGAAGCCAAGTGGCGCGATGAGTAGCGCGGTGGTGGCGACACAGCGACTGAGCAGGTGTCGATCGAGCCTGAGTCGAGCGGTCATATCTCTGTTTCTCCTCGCTTGCTATGATCTTGCCCGGTCTTGTGATGAGCGTGCCGATGTAGAGGGGAGCCGTCGTGGGCCGCACTGCGCACGACACGGTATGGTGGATACGCTGCTGGGTTATATCCTCCTTGCTAGGGTGGTCGATCCTGCCAGGGCCAACCAGCAGACACACTGTTGGGACGGTGGTCGCGGCAACAGGAAGGCGCGGGTAGGGCGCTCCCTTTCACCCTAGCAGGTGGTCGTACGGCCCACGTTAAGGCGTGGTTAAGGTCAGGTTAAGGTTCGGTTAAACGGTCATAGGTGCGCCGATGGTAAGATCCCACAGTTGGTACGCGCTATCCCACAGGTCCTGCGCCATCTTGCACAGGCCCCGCCATCGACCGTAAAGAGCGCGGCGTGCAGCCCTCCCAGCGCGCGGATCGGCGCACCCCCTGTGGGATTTGTGGCGCAGGGTGGCGCGGGTCCTGGGGACACGATCGCGACCGGAGACCCGCGGGTGTGCGCCACACGAGGACAGCCGCCGTTGGCCCTGTAGTGGTCCGGCGCGGCGCGTGTCTGTGGGCCAGCGCCGGATTAGGCGCGTCTATGTTCGTGGATATGATGCACGGAATCGTTTGTGTTCTTATGGTATTCATGCGCCATAGACACCCCGGCGCGCGGCGGATACACTCCAGGGTGTTGGGCGCCATATCCTCGGCGTAAGCGACGACCGCTTGCCAGGCGCCCATACGTTTTCCGGATAATGTGATCCACCCCTCCTTTACATCTATGACGATGTACGCGACGTCCAACGAGATGTAGATAAGAGCATACCATGCAACCCAGGTCCACCTTCACCCTTTGTGTCTACCCTGTCTGATACAGGTGTAGTCCCACTCGCCCCTTTTCCATCACACCCCTATCGATGCGTCCGGCTATAGTCGCGCGCCGTGTTGCCTGCTGCTATTTTTTGGTGTTCTAACTAAATTATTAGCACTAAACACGCCGATTTAATGCGAAAATGTTAACACGCTTTTAACATTAAATTAATACGATCTTAACGTCGGCCTCGTACAGTGAGAGGCGGGCAGGGGATGGCGGATCGCGCCGATGGGCGCGTGACACAGGTCTCTGAATGGTAGGTATTCGGGAGGATAAGCTATGCAAAGAGTTGAGCGCGCGTATCCCGGGGAGCGCATCGGCGAGCGGTTATTGCACGCCGCCCATATCACTCATGAACAGCTGATCCAAGCGCTATACGAACATAATCGGGTCGGCGTGCGCCTGGGGCAGGCATTGCTAAACCTCGGTTTCGTTAGTGAGCATGACTTAACCGCGACCCTGGCCGACCAGGCTGGCCTACCGTACGTCGACGCGCACGCCGGCCCGTTCGATCCCGCCGTCGCGCGTCTGATGCCCGAGGAGCAAGCGCGCGCGCGTGGAGCCCTGCCGCTCTACGAGAGGGGGGGTAAGGTCGTCGTCGCGTACAAAGACGCGCCCGACGCCGGCGATCTGGATGCCGTTAAGGCGTTCGTTGGCCGGCCATTGCAGCCGGCGCTGATGGCCGCGTCCGCGCTCGACGAGACCTTCAATGGGCTGTATCGGCATGAGCACTTGGAACGCTCGACCACGCAGTTGCTGACCCGCTCGCCACAGGATTCCGCCAGGTGGGTGCTCAGCCGTGGGCAGACAATCTTTTTTGTCTTCCTTTTAGTCGTGGTCGTCGCGGGGCTGGCCCTTGGAGCCGTGGCGACGCTGACCGCTCTGGCGGCGCTGGCGACGGCCTTCTATGTCGCGTTTTCCGTCTACAAACTCTACCTGATCTATCGCGCCCTGGATCGCCCCTCCGGTTTGCGGGTCGACCCCGCGGACGTCGCGGACCTCGACGATCGGCGGCTGCCGATCTACACCATCCTGGTCCCGGTCTACCACGAGGCTGAAGTATTGCCCATCCTGGTCGACGCTATCGCCAAGCTCGATTATCCCAAGTCGAAGCTCGACGTCAAAATCTTGCTCGAGGAGGACGATGTCGAGACGATCGACGCCGCGCGCGCGCGCAACCTCCCCCACCACTTCAAACTCCTGATCGTGCCGCAGGGCCAGCCCAAAGGCAAGCCCAAGGCGTGCAACTACGGCTTGATCCACGCGCAGGGTGAGTATGTGGTCATCTACGACGCCGAGGACATCCCCGAGCCGGACCAACTCAAGAAGGCGCTGATCGCGTTCGAGAGGAGCGGCGCGCGCGTGGCCTGCGTCCAGGCCAAGCTCAACTTCTTCAACAACACGCAGAACCTGCTTACCCACTGGTTTACCGCCGAATACAGCATGTGGTTCGACCTGTTCTTGCCTGGGTTGGCAGCGAGCAACGCGCCGATTCCGCTTGGCGGCACGAGCAATCACTTCAAGGTGGCGCGCCTGCGTGAACTCGGCGCCTGGGACCCATACAATGTAACCGAAGACGCCGACTTGGGCATACGCATGTACAAGGCGGGTTGGAAGACGGCGATCGTCGACTCCACGACGTACGAGGAGGCCAATTCGCGGACCTACAACTGGATCCGCCAGCGCTCGCGCTGGATCAAGGGATATGTCCAGACGTACCTGGTGCACATGCGCCATCCGATTAAGCTGTGGCGCGCGCTCGGCCCGAAAGCCTTTATAAGCTTCCAACTCACGGTCGGGGGGACGCCATTCGTGCTGCTGGTGAATCCCCTGCTGTGGCTGCTCACGGCGCTATGGTTTTTGACGCACTGGGGCGTCATCCAGCAGATTTTCCCCGCGCCCGTCTTTTACCTCGGCGCTCTCGCCCTCTTTTTCGGTAACTTCACTTTCGCCTATCTCAACATGACCGGGTGCTTGCAGCGCGGCTCCTATGGCCTCGTGCGGTACGCGCTCTTGAGTCCCCTTTACTGGATACTCATGTCCGTGGCCGCGTGGAAAGGTTTCCTACAACTCTTCTACGCCGCGAGCTACTGGGAGAAGACAACGCATGGCTTGTACCGGGGCGCCGCGGGCGTGGACATGACCGTCCGGCCATTTGTAGGAGGTGAGTCGTGAACGTATCGATTCCGACGCGGCGGAGCCGCGCGCCGCGCGCCATCGCTGGAGCGCCCCATCCTATCACCGCGAGCAGGACGCCGCGGGGCGGCCGTCGCTTAGCTGGCGGGGTCTTCGCCGCCGGCTTCATCCTGAACCTCGCCGCGGCGTGTATCCTGGCCTACGTGTGGCAGATCGGCAACGCCGACGCGCTGGCGCGCACGACCAACGCCTTCTACGTCCTGTTCGCGCGCGACCCACACTTCGCGTCGATCGGCTTCATCTGGCCGATCCTGCCCAGCTTCCTCCAGATCCCGCTGCTGCCCGTCTTGCACGCCGTGGGACACCCCGAGTTCGCCGGACCCATCGTCAGTTCCTTCTTCGGGGCCGGACTGCTCGTGGTCCTGAGCGCTATCCTCGGCCGGTGCGGGGTGACGGGCCGCACGCGGCTGCTCTGGCTCGCTCTGGTCCAATGCAACCCGTTATTCTGGTGGCTCGCCGCCAGCGGCCTCTCTGAGATGCCCGCCATGTTCTTCCTGACGCTGGGGTTATACGCGTTCCTGCGGCTGTCGACCGGCATCCAGGCCCTCCTGTTGCTGGCTTTCAGCCTCGTCGGCGCGTTCCTGATCCGCTACGAGTCGCTCTCCAGCATGGCCGCGCTCGCGGCCGCCCTTGTCCTGCAGCGTTGGCCTGTACGCCCTCAGGCCGGAACGCGTGACGGGTGGTTGACGGCACAGTGGCGCGCGCTGCGCCGCGACTGGAGCCAGATCGAGGGCCGGTTGCTCGTCGCACTCGCGCCGGCCGCCTATATCATCGGGCTGTGGGTGCTCATGAACTGGATGATCATGGGCGATCCCCTGTACTTCGACCACAGCGTGTACAGTCTGGCCAAAGCGCCCGATGTCGCGCGCAACTATGGCCCGGGTCACCCGCTCTACCACGAAATGCACAACCTGCCGCTGACGCTCGGGTTCGCCGTGTGGCGCAACACCCAGGGCAACGTCTTGTTCCCGGTCGTGGCGGTCTTGGCCCTGTGTATCGCCGCCTGGCGCCGCGACCGCCAGCTGCTAGGCCTTGTCGTGCTCACGGCGGGGACGTTCGCCCTCTCGGTCTATGAGATCTACGCGGGGACCTTCCCCCCGTATCTGCGCTACTGGTCGCTCACCACGCCCTTCGCCGTGGTCCTCGCGGGCGGCGTCGCCGCGCGTTTGGCGGGCACGCGCTGGGCCGCTCCGTTCCGCTGGGGCGCGTCGGCCCTGCTCTTGCTGGCCGTCCCGGTCACCCTGTTCGGCCTCACCTATGGCTACGGCAGCATAGATGAGCAGCGCCTCGGCGCGTACCTGCTTCATAACACCAGCCGCTATAACTATCTCAAGCCCGCCGACTTCTACGTCGTGAAGGAGCACGACGCGACGTTGGTCTCGCCAGCGCTCGACCGCTACAGCGCCAAAGGGCTGACCATGATCGATACGGAGACGGGCTTCTCGGCGGTGCTGTACGCCCACCATCCGGAGCGCCTGGTCATCAGTCCCGACCGCGATTTCCCGGCGCTGCTGGCCAACCCGCGGCGAGGGGTGCGCTATATCTTCGCGACGAATCCAAAGCTGGGCCGGGAGCGCGACATCATCGGCGTGCGCTACCCCGGCCTGTTCTCAGGGCGGCTGCCGTGGGCTCGCCAAGTCGGTGAGGTGACTGGTACCACGCAGCCCTGGCGCATCTTCAAGATCGTGCCGTACGGTCAGCCCTTGCCGGCGTCGTCTCCACTGTCGCTGCCGGAACGCTACTACTTCGCGGGCGGCGGGGCGACGCCGGCGTCGCGGTCCACGATCGCGCTGCGCAACCACGGCCTGGCGCCCGCGTCCGTGCAACTGACCGTCTATTCGACGGTGGGCGCGAGAACGTCCGCCACTCTGCGCGTCGCGCCGGGCGACAGTGTGCGCGTCCCGATCCGCCTGTTGGCGCCGTCCGGTGGCCCCTTCGGGCTGTCCGTCGCCGCCGATCACCCCCTAGCGCTACTGCTACAGGCGCCGTATACGGGTGCGACGGGTGACACGATCGTCGGCACGCAGAAAACGGTCGTCGGCACGCAGAAACTGGGCAAGTTGTGGTACTTGGCGGAGGGTTACACCAACCTGACGTTCAAAGAGACGGTGTCGCTGCTCAATCCCAGTGATAGTCCCGCGCGTGCGGTGCTGCATTTGCTGCCGACCAACGGCATGTTCGGGCGTAATGTGGCCGTGATCGTACCGCCACGCGCCAACCTTGCCGAAGATATCAACGCGTTGCTCCCGCGGCGTGGGGTCGGTGTCGTGGTCACGGCCGACCGTCCGGTGATGGTGGAGCGCACGCTGAGCTTTGGTCACGGCCCGACTACGACGATCGTCACGCCCGGCGTCAAGCAGGCGGCGCGGACGTGGCGTCTGCGCGGCGGGACGACGCTCCAGCCCGCGCAGACCTATGTGGCGATCCTGAACCCGACCGGCGCGCGGGCCCACCTGACGGTGCGGTTGCTCGACCGCGCGGGCAAGCAACTCAAACGCCTGACCATCGTGGCGTTGCCGGGCGGCCGCGCGACCGTCACGTTGCACAGAGAAGTTCACGCGGCGGATATCACCAGTGTGATCACGAGCGATCAACCGGTGGTGGCGGAGCAGACCGTTTATCACGAACCGCCAAACGGTCCGATGTAGAGGAGGTATCCAAATGTCAGCGCAACCGGCCACGGCCCTGCGTCCGCCTATCTTGCGACATCCCAGCGACAAACCGGTGTACTCCGTCGTCGCGCCGGTCTACAACGAAGAGGAAACGTTGCCCGTCTTCTACGCGCGGCTCACCGCCGTGCTCGATGGACTCGGCGAACCATACGAGGTCGTGCTGGTCAACGACGGCTCACGCGACGACTCCTATCGCGTCATGCGCGAACTGCACGAGCGCGACCCGCGTGTCCGCGCGGTCGACTTCTCGCGCAACTTTGGGCACCAGGTGGCCATCTCGGCGGGGCTTGACCATGCGCGCGGCGACGCCGTGGTGATCATCGACAGCGACCTACAGGACCCGCCCGAGGTCATTCGCGACCTCGTCGCACGCTGGAAAGAGGGCGCCGAGGTCGTCTATGCGCAGCGGCGGCGGCGATCCGGCGAAACGCGTTTCAAGTTATTGACGGCTGCGTTGTTTTACCGCACGATCCGGCGGCTCACCTCGGTGGATATCCCGCGTGACACCGGCGACTTCCGGCTGCTGGACCGGCGTGTGGTGGATACATTGGTGCGCATGCGGGAACATCACCGCTTCATGCGCGGGCTCTCGGTGTGGGTAGGCTTTCGCCAGGAGGCGGTACGCTACGACCGGGCCGAGCGCTACGCGGGCGAGACCAAGTATCCCCTCTCCAAGATGGTGCGCTTTGCCCTCGACGCCATCACGAGCTTCTCGCATGTGCCGCTGCAACTGGCGACGACGCTGGGCTTCGTCATCGCGGGCATCAGCTTCCTGGGCATCGTGATCGCCGCGATCATCCGCCTTTTCAACGGCGGTATCGTAGGCCAGGGCACGACGATCTCGGCCGTGCTCCTGCTCGGCGGTATCCAGCTGATTTTCCTGGGCGTGCTCGGCGAATACCTGGGGCGCATCTACGATGAGGTGCGCGCGCGGCCTCTCTACATCGCCCGCGAGATCCTCGGCGAGGGCGGAGAACTGTCCGTAGCGAAAGAGAGTATATGACGTATGACGCGTAAGAACAGGCGGGCCGCGACGGCGGCGAACGCACGGACAGGGTCGCGCCAGCGCGCGCGGGACAACGGCGGCGCGACGGCAACTAGCGCGATGAGCGGGGCGCGCGCGACGGGGCCCGACGGGGCCGGAGACGAGAGGGAGAGGGAGGCGCGCGACGCCGCGCCTCGGCCGATCAATATCGTCCGCCGCCTCGGCGACTGGCGTACCATCCTCTCATTCGCCGCCGGACTGGCCATTCTTGCTTTCGCGATGAGCAAGACCGGCATCAAGTGGGGCGCGGCGCGGCAGACCCTGGAGCATGCGAACCCGTTGCTATTCCTGCTGGCGTTCGCCGTGTACTATCTCTCGTTTCCGCTCCGCGCGCGCCGCTGGCGACGCCTGATGCGCAATGCCAACCAGGGCAGTGTGCGGCAGAAGATTGACCGTGCGCCCTTGTGGGAGTTGACGCGGATCATCTATCTGTCGTATTTTGCCAACGCGGTTATCCCGGCCAAGCTCGGCGACCTCTATCGCGCCTACCTGGCGCAGCGCCGCGTCGGGGGCTCGTTCTCGCGCACGGTCGGTACCATCCTGGCCGAGCGCATCCTGGACCTGGTGGTGCTGTTCCCGCTCTTACTGCTGGCCGCGGCGCTCACCTTCCGGGCCGACCTGTTAACGGCGCACAACGCCAACATCCGGCTGGCGCTCTTGGTGGGTCTGGCGCTTGCCGTCGCGGCCGGGGTTATCCTTGCCGTGATTTGGACCGCCGGTGAACGCGTATTGCGCGTGCTGCCGCACCGGTTGCACGATAGATACGTACACTTCCGGCACGGCGCCGTGCACGCGTTCGGCCGCGACCTGCCGGCGTTGATCGGCCAAACGATCGTCATCTGGCTGCTGGAAGGCGCGCGCTTCGCGTGTATCCTCGCGGCGCTGCACGCCCTCAATGTGGGGACGGGCGGCATCGGCGTCGACGCGGCCGTGTTCCTGGCGTTGGGTTCGTCGGTCATCACCACGCTGCCGCTGACGCCGGCGGGATTAGGCCTCGTCGAGCCGTTCATCGTCGCCGTGTTGGGTCTGTTGCACGTTCCCGGCGGCCTCACCACGGGCGCGGCGGTCGCCGTGCTCGAACGCATCGTCAGCTACTTGAGCATCGTCGTGTGCGGGTTCGCGCTCTACGTCTTCTCGTTCGTGCGCCCGCAGGCGGCGACGGCGCGGCAGGTCGTCGGTGAGCCCGTCGAGGCGCTGGCCTGACGTGTTGTCAGGCGCGATCGCTACGCGCCATGTACCACCAATCAGCCATTCATCGAGGAGGATATAGCATGCGGATCGCGATCGTTGGCGCCGGGATCGCCGGGTTGACCGCCGCGCACGAGTTAGCGAAAGCCGGACACACGGTCACCGTCTATGAAGCGGCCGCCCAGGCTGGCGGTCTGGCCTCCGGTTTCCGGGATGAGCGCTGGGCGTGGCCGCTGGAACGCTTCTACCACCACGTCTTCACGACGGACACGGCTATCCGCGGCCTTGCCGCCGAGATCGGCTGCGCGGACAAGTTGTTCTTCCGGCGCCGCGTCACCGCGCAATGGTGGCGGGATCGGGGCTACGCCATCACCGGCGCGCGTCCGGCGGCGCGGCTACCGGGTATGACGCGGGGGCTGGAGCTGCCCGTGCCCGACGCCGTCGCCGGCGTGTGGTCGCTGCTACGCTTTCCGGGCCTGCCGGTCGCGGACCGCGTCCGCCTTGTGGCGGCGCTGGCCTACCTGAAGTACGGGGTGCGCGACTGGCGTCCGCTCGAGCGGACGACGGCCGCCCTGTGGACCCGCCGCTTCGCCGGAGAAACGCTGGCCCGCGATTTCTTCGCGCCCCTCCTCGCAGGTAAGTTCGGCGGGTACAGCGATCGGGTCAACATGGCTTGGTTGTGGTCACGGTTCAAGGCGCGCAGCATCAAGCTCGGCTACTTCGAGGGCGGCTTCCAGGGTTTCGTCGACGCGCTCCTCGTCCATGTGCGGAGCCTGGACGTGCGGGTGTTGCCGGACACGGGGGTCGACGCGCTTGATCCGCTCCCCGACGGCCGCTGGCGGGTCACGCCGGCCGGCTCCGCCATGGAAGAGGCCGACGCGGTGATCGTGACCGGTTCCCCAGGGTTGGTGAGCAAGCTCGCACCGGGGCTCCCGCCGGGTTACCTGGGCCAGCTCAAGACCCTGCGCTCGATGGGCGCCGTCGTGCTGACTATCGCGCTCACGCGCTCGCTCACGAATGGGCTGTACTGGGTCAACCTCCCCAAGGACCAGTTCCCGTTCCTGGCGTTGGTCGAGCACACCAACTTCATCGAGCCGGAGCGCTATGGAGGCGACCACCTGATCTACTGCGGCGACTATCTCGACCCCGCGCACGAGTACTTCCATCTGACCAAAGAGGAGTTGTTGGCGCGCTTTCTGCCGGCGCTCAAGCGCGTCAACCCCGACTTCGATCCCTCGTGGGTGCGGGCTACCTGGCTGCACCGCGAGCCTTACGCGCAGCCGATCGTGCCGGTCAACCACTCCGCGGCCATCCCGACGCTGGCCACGCCGCTCCCCGGCCTGTTTTGGGCCAGTATGAGCCAGGTCTATCCGTGGGACCGCGGCACGAATTTCGCCGTCGAGCTCGGTCAGCGTGTCGCGGCCGAGCTCATGGCTTGCGCGGGGCACGCCGGATGCGCGCCGTCTAGCGCCACGGAGACGCGGGATGCGTTGGCCGTGTAATCTGACAGCGTAGCGAGAGTCTGTGGTCCCAGGCCCCAGGCTGTTAGCGTCCCGCGAGCGGCGCGCACGAGTGGTGCAAGCGCCCTTCCAATCCGAAGAAAGACGCTAGATCGCGGGCGGCCGGGCGCGGCGTCCACGCCCCGATCGTGCCGGTGAAGACTTTGGCCCCGTTGATAGTGTCGGGACTGGGATAGCCCGCCCCGTGCCAGTAGTTGGCCCCTTGGATGTAGGGTTGTGTGCGCATCCATGCTAGCTGTGGCGTGAGGACGGCCTGTTGTTGCCGGTCGCTGACCAGCCCTTGCAGGCTATATCCGAACTCCCCCAGCACGAGCGGGACGTTGCGCAGGCGTTCGATGCTCTCGACTTGCCGCTGGAACTGGCGTAGGGCCAGGGTCGGGGTAATGGTCGTGGCCTGGCCGACGTACATATCGGCGGTCACGCGGCCGATGTGTGCGACGGTGGCGGGGTATAACGCGTGGGGCTGCGAGGCGAACCAGGGATTCGTCGAGCGGATGTTTGTCGTTACGCCCGTGACGCCGGCGGCGTGTAGCGCGTCGCGCGTCGCGCGCGTCAGGTTGACAAAGAAGGTGTTATACGCATCGGTTGTGGCGTTGGGCGCGTTCTTCCACCCCCACGACGCGCCATATGGCGAGGTGCGCGCCCAGTACGGTCCAATCTCCGGTTCGGGTAGTGGGTCGAGGATGTCACCCGGACGGAAGAAGCCGGGATGTGCCGCGATGAATTGTTGCAGCGCCGCGATATAGCCCGCCGGGGTCATCGTCGGCGCCGCGCCGTAGATATCGTCCCACGCGTCGAAGGTACTGCGGAACCACACATGTTTGCCGGCCGCGCGGATCGCCCTGATCCACTTGTACATGTACTGAGGATAATCCCAGGGGACATCCTCGGTTACATGCGTCACGCGCAGCGAGGCCGTCGTGTCGACGTCCTCCGTGATCTGCGCGTCGGTCAGGGGATGAAGAAGCGTATCTTGGCTCTCCTTCATCGTATCGATGGATGCGATGAAGGGGACCGTAACGATCGCATACGCGCACGATGATGGGGTGTAAAGGGCCGTCTCCGTTCGCGCGGCCCTGCCGCGCTCAGACGAAACGGGGACGGCAAAGGAGATGAGGGTGGCGGAGAGGCAGATCGTGCGAACGGTGCGCGCCGATAACCCCAGCATGGACCACCTCTCCCGATAATGAATCGACGAGACCATGCTATACGATACGACTCCCCTCTAAAATAGGAGATTCGGGTTAGCGCGGCAGCGCGGTCAGAGTCATGTCGACGGCGAACGACATCATTAAGTATACGTGGTTGCGGTTTTATCGATAGGGTTTGAGACGGGGACGCCCTCCGCGCCTGCGCGTCGCGGAGGTTACCGTGAACGTCATCGCGCCACGGTGAATAGCATGTGGCTCCTTTGTTCCTTGGAGCCACACGACGTGGAGGGTGTAGCGGCCTGGGGCCTGTTCGCGCGGGAGGCGCCACGACGCGGTTGCCAGAGCCGTGTGTTTAGAGGCAGCGGCGCCCGCGATTTTCCATACCTGCCACACCATCCTATTTCCCTTGCGTAGTCCAGTCGAAACCGCGAAGCTCACCCGTCCAAGTGTTGCCATCAGACGCGGCGTATACATCGTGGCGAAGAACTCCGTGCGTCCCGGCGCCACGGATGGATAACGTGTCGTGATGCGCAAAGGCCCCTGAGAGGTGTTTTCCCGGAATCGACGGGGCGTGGGCGTGGCTGTCGCCGGGGGTATTCTCCGTATCGGCGTTGGCGTATGGGTTGGCCGGCCTGCGTGCGGCGTGGGTGTGTGGGTCGTGGGGCGGAGGGTAGCGATAGGGCTCAGTGTCGACAGTGGGTTCTGCGTGGATGTGGCCGTAGGTGGAAGCGCGGTTCTTGCCAGTGGGGCGCTGATCGCTGTGGCCGGCGCCGGCGGTGTTGTTGGGACGTTGGGCGCCGTGGGCGTCGGCGACATGGTTATGCTTGGTGGGGGCGCCGTCGGAGGCGACGGAATGGTGGGAGGCGAAGACATGGGTGTGGCAGTCATCGGGGGAGCGACCGCTCGCGTCGCGGCGCTTGTGGGCGTCGCGGTACTGTCCACGATACTGGTTGTTCTGGCCGTTACCGTAGGGACGTGGGTCGCGGTCGTTGTGGGCGCGGCCGTCGCGGTACGTGTTGGCTCCGTGGTTGGCGTGGTCGTATGTATCGGCTCTGTCGTCGAGGTCAAGGACGGGGACGCGGTGCTGGATGGGGACGCGGTGCTGGACGGGAACGCGGTCGTACCTGTCGCCGTAGGAGGAGGGGTGTCGGTCACTGTATTTACCACGGATGTCATGGTGGGGGACGGCTGCGTTTCCGTAGCGAAAAAGGCGGCTAAGTCGAAGCCGGCGGGGCGCGGCGACCAGGCGCCGATCGTGCCGCTGAAGAGCTTGGCCCCATTGAGGGTATCGGGGGCCGGATAGCCCGCGCCATGCCACCAGTTGAGTCCCTGGATGTAGGGCTGAGCGCGCAACCAATCAAGTTGTGGCTTCACCACAGCCTCTTGTTGCGCGTCGCTGACCAGGCCATCGATGCTGTAACCATACTCACCGAGGACGATCGGGACACCGCTCACCTGCTCGATATTGGTGATGTCGTCCTGCAATTCTTTGAGCGCGTCGCTCGGCGCGATCGTCGGGGACTGGCCGTCATATACATCTATGGTGACGCGCCCCATCGCCGCGATGCTGGATGGGTATAACGAGAGCGGGTGGTAGGCCCACCAGGGCGCGATGGAGCGGATGGTGGTCGTGACCCCTGTCACGCCTGCTTTGTCGAGGGCCGCGCCCGCCGCGTGGGTGAGATCGACGAAAAACGTGTTGAACTCGTCGGTCGTGGCGTTCGGAGCGTTGTACCAGCCCCACTTGTCGCCGTAGAGGGATGTGCTCGACCAGTAGCGACTGTTTTCGGGTTCGGGTAGCGGATCGAGGATATCACCCGGCCGGTAGAAGTCGGGGTGGGCGGCGATAAACCCTGTTAGGGCCGTGATGTATGCGGTCGGTGTCATTTGCACGGTCGACGTATAGATACGCTCCCAGTCGTCGAACGTAGACCGGAACCAGACGTGCAGGCCGGCGACGCGCGCCGCGTCAACCCAGCGGCGCATGTAGTCCGGGTAATCGTACGGGACGTCGACGGTGACGTAACGCGCGCCCAACGACGCCGTCGTCGTGACGTCTTCCATGATTTGGGCGTCGGTCAGCGGATTGTTGAGAGTATCGCGGCTCTCTTTCATCGTGTCAATCGAGGTAATGAATGGCGTCGTCGCCACGGTCGACGAGGGGCTCGCCCCGCTCGCTGGGGTGACGGTCATCTGTGACGGGAGCAATAGTGACGGTAGGAGGAATAAGAGGGCCAGGGACCGCCGGAGGGGTGTGAGAAGCGCGCGCATGGGCTGCCTTTCTGATTGCTTGACTGTAATGTGGGCAGTCCAAAGCTATGGGCAGTCCCTCCTGAGCGCAACGAGAGGTTGTGGCTAGCAGTGTAGAGCCAGCCCCTCTGGGCCAGTCCTATTAGCGCGCGCGCGTTTACTAGCGCTTCGGCGCGTGGATCTACGACCTCTGGTTCTGGCGTGGCTACGTGCGCCATCCGCCACATCACCATATCAGCGGGCGACGGAAGCGTCGTCCGTATCAGGACTCCGGCATGACGTCGTTTCGCCGAACGACTGCAACACGGCGAAAGCGTAGTGAGATCTTTGCGCCCGGCGCTACCATCGCCCCGACGTGTTCCATGACTAGTCTAGGTCAAAAGCCACGGGCCCCGTCGGGCGGCCGGGTGATCGATGACCCTCGCGCAGGTGAACAAAGTAGTCGTCGAGTGGGCTAGGCGCGAGGTCACGGGCCATTGCAGCGGCCCAGGTGTCGCAGCCCGGATTGACGAAGCCAGTTGCCGCAGCGGCGGCCGGATGGATCGGCAGGACGAGTTCAGATGCGGCGGCGTCCTGGGCCAGCAGGTGCGCCATAGCGCGCGCCGTCGCGCCGTCCTGCGCCAGGAAGACGCGCGGCTTGGCCGGCGCGGACGTGTGGACCCTGGTGTAGCCAACGACGCCGCCAGCGTGCGCGTACACCGTCGCCCGGACCGCCGGGTCGGGGCTCATCCAGTCGAGCAGGTCGGGGCCGGGGTCGAGCGCGAAATCGACGGCCGCCTCGTCGTGGTGCCATAAGACGCAGAGCGCCGGCACATCGCCGGGCGTCGGTGTATGCCGCTCCAACGGTTCCGCCGACTCCTCCGAGAGGGCATCCATCCGTACGGTCGTCTCGGCCACCCCGTAGGCATGCGTCCGATAGCCGAAGCGGGGGTAGTAGTCCGTATGCCCGAGCAGGAAGCTGAGGGCGTAGCCCTTTGCCGCAGCGACGGCATGCCCTTCGGCGATTAAACGCCCTCCGATACCCTGTCTTTGGTAGGATGGGTCGATGGCAAGTGGCGCGAGGTTAACAGCCGACACAGTCTGGTCGAGCAGGCGCATCTGGTGGGGCGAGAAGAGGACATGCCCGACGACGCGCCCATCCACCTCGGCCACGAGCGATAGCTCAGGATCGAAGGCGCCGCGCTGGCGGTGCAGGGCGACGATCAGGGCTTCCCCTGGGCGGTGCCCGAAGGCCCGCACCTGGACATCCGCGATCCCGGCGTAGTCGGCGACAGTCTCAGGACGGATAATCATGGCGCACGACATTACCTTTCGCCCAAGCGAACCCTGCGACGCTGGACACCGATGGGGAGCCCACTGACGTGGAGGTTCGCAGCTCCCGTCGCATCTGCTGCCAATACACGCGTGGAGAGCGTGGTAGCAAATACTAGGCCACCAATGAACTTTCTCCTATCAAGCAAAGGCTGAGCGTAAGGGTAGGATCTACCCCGGCCGATAAAAGGAGACCCGAATGTATGCTAGTTTGCGAATGAATCATGTTACTCTCGCGTCCACGTCCTGGTGGAACATCATCTATCCGCTCCAACGTTACCCAGACGTGCCGGATGTGCGCCTGTCCGCGGCGGTGGCAGATCATGCCTGAGTACACGGTTTCCGTCGATGACGACGGCACGATCATGGTCGACGACACGACACCGCGCGAGCTCGCCGATTCGTTCGGCCGTCGCTTCGGGCATGGGCGGGCGCGCTACTGTACTGTCCCGCTCCCGAACCAACTCGCCGTCCTGCCGCCCGCCGCAGCCACGGCGGGGGTGGCGGAGGTGGCGCTGCGCGTCCACTCCGTGTACCATCGGTCCCTCACGGATGGGCCGGGTCGCCGTAGCACACTCAAGCTACAGGGGTGCTCTATCGGCATGGAGCGCCCCTGCCCTGGCTGCATCGTGCCAGACACGCACGACCCCGCCGGGGGCCGGTTGCTCACGGTCGCCGCTATCGTGGACGTCCTGGCTGACCCGGCGAGGGCGCCACGCGACGGATATTCGTTGCTGGGCGGCGAGCTCCTCGACCAGGCCGAGGGCGTGACGACACTCCTTGGCCTGTTGCGCCGTCGCGAACCCGACGCGCACGTCGTGGTCTACAGCGGCTATACGCTGGACGAGCTACTCGGGCGCCCCGACCCGTGGGTGCGCCGTGCCCTCGCCACAGTCGACGTGCTCATCGACGGTCGATTCGATAAGGCCCTGGCCGCGGGAGCCGGAGCGTATCGCGGATCGGCCAACCAGCGGATCTACGATAGGCCCGCGCTCGCGGCCGCACTGATCCAGGGCGGCCCATCGCCCGCGCCGGACCGCGCGACGGGCCGAACGGCAACGCCGACAACAACGGCGGCGCCCCCGCCAATATCGGGCGCCGGTTGCTCATTCGACACGTCGAGTAGCACTGGAGACCGGCCATGATGAGGGTTTAGCTCCCGATGCGGGCATCCATGGGCGCGCCGAGCCAGATCGTGCGGGGACGCGCGCCTGGACGATCAGCTGGGCGCGGACGCGCCCGACGCCAGGCGAGAAACATCGACACGAACGCAGAAAAAAGGAGGTTGGCCGCACAGCTGGCAGCAGCCCTGGAGCGCCAGTGAGGGCGAGGCCCAGCGGGGCATGCGTCAGCTGCGGTACTACTCTATGCCCGTGCCATCCCTTGGGCAGGGCGGAAGGAAGTGGTTAATGGCGACGCTTGAAGAGTTGGAACGGGCTTTCCACGCTGACCCGGCGCTGGCCGACCTGCTCGCTACCCTGGATCGGGCCGCCGCGGTGACGGCGGCTGCGGGCCTCACGATCGCCGACCTGCTGGCCGACTTGCCAGCGATCCGCGAACAGGTCGCGCGCGCGACATATGGCGACGCCTACATGGACCGGCTGCACCGCACGTACGAGGCGCTACGCGCGGCCGGTATGTTGGTCGTGACAGACGATGCGGGCCCCCAGCCATATAGAAACGAGGAGGGCATGCATGGATGAGGCTGGACGCTGGATCGTCAATTTGGAGCGCCCTGATAACGACGCCATGGGGTCCCTCGACCGCGTGTAAGATCCGGTTTAGGAGGATGCTGTAGAACCTCGATGGAGCCTCGTCGGCGAGTCGGTAGCAGGTGTGACCACACGCAGTCTGACGCGCTTGAAACTCGTGACGCAGGGTTCGCCCGCAGCATCATGACAACTGGCACATGCATCATCACCCGGCACTGTAAAATTTAGGGCGTTCCCGGCGTCATCGGTGACGCACGGCACTCGCCGCTCCGTAGAAATCATCGCACCTGGCGCGGTCCGGCAACGCGGGCCGGACCAGGAAAACCCAAGTTCCCGAGAGCGCGCTGTAAAGAGGGGTGACCGTCCGCCCGGTCTGCCACCGATGGGCTTTCTCGACCGGCGCTGTGACGGTTGCGCCGTCGCGTACAATAGGGCGTATGCCGGACAAGCCGAGCGCCAGGGGTGGAAGCGCCGCGCCCGTCAAGCGCGAGACCACGGCCATGCGATCGCCCGGGATGGACGTGACGCCGTGCCGCGGTGACCACGGCGACCACGGCACAGGTGATTGAGTCGGCGACGGCCATCGTCGCCGCGGTGATCCGCGACGTGCGGCGGAGGAGCTGTCATGGCATGGAGCCGTGAGGCGCCGGGACAACGACCCGAAAGTGAGGGGCGAGATAGAAACGGAGCACAGCCTGTCCATCCTCGTCGTCGGCGAAGGTCACGGGTTCGGCGACATACCGGCCTTCGAATACGCGCGCAATCTTGCCGCCGCGCGGCCGGATTGGTGCGTGATCGGATCGCGCCTGGGAGGCGCGCCGCACGGCGCCGGCCAGGAAGACCTCCCCGGCGTCGCCGGGCTGCCCAACCTCCGTTTGCTGGACAACGTGGATGCGACGCGTCTGGCCGAGGGGGCGATCACCGGCCGGGAGACGTACGACCGCATCGTCTTCCACAACCCCCATGTCGAAGAGGGCGACGCGCTCACGCGGGCGCGGGCGACCGGCGGGCTCATCGACGGGTTCGTGCGATCGGCCAGGGCGCTCCTTACGCCGGGAGGGTTCGCGGCGTCACCATCAATCCACAGTTCGTACGCCAATTCACCACGGTGAGCGGGGCGATCGCGCGGGCGGGCGGCCAACTGGTGGGGCGGTTCGGGGACGATCCCGATTTGTACGCGCCGTTCACGCCGCTGCGCACGCAGGGCGGACTCATACGGCTCCCGGGCGACGAGCCCGCGGGGATCGGCCTGGCAGCGTACAATTTTAGTAGAGAGTGAGACGGGAGGATACCATGGACGACCGGTCGCAGGACCGTATCATCGGCACCGGCGGAGAGATAGGCCGGCTGCCCCACGCCTTCATCGACCGCGGCATCGGCCAGGGGCGCCAGGCCATCATCGACCACCTGGACCCCTTGCCGCCAGCGGCGGAGAAGGCGCTCGAAGCGCGGCCCCGCTACGCGCCGCTCGCGCGGGAGACGCCCGCGCAGCGGGCCGACCGCGTCATAGCCGACATCGCGGCCTACCTGTCCGAACTGGACGCCTGGCTGGCGCCGCATCAGCTGCCGGAGGACTACCAGTTCTTCGTCGCGTACTACGGCGGCCTCGCCATTGACGACCCGTCGTACTACTTCGACATCTTCGGGTACGGCCCGAAGGCCACGGCACGGTACGACATCCCCATGGATGGCGACCAGAGTCTTTACGAGCACGGCTGGCTCGCCATCGGGATGCTATCGCTGAAGGATGACGGCCAGCCCCACGACGGCCAGCTCGTCCACTTCTTCCTCGATCTCGCCGGAGATGTCTGTCGGGGCTGCGTGATCGCCATCCCGACTTGGGGCCGCTACGAGAGTATTCGCGATCCCCGTGTCATCCTGCGCGATATGCGCGCGCACAAGGACTGCTGGACGAGGGTCGCCAACTCATTCACCGACTGGCTGGAGATGGCCGCCCGGACGCACGGCGCCTTCGACGACACCCCGAGCAAGACCGCGGCGTCATTGGCGTAATGCCTGCTCCTCATGGGGCGAGAGCCGGCGGAGGTATGCGACGCCTGCGCCTCCGCTGGCGCACATTTTCTGGCTGTCGACGACCGTCCCGTCCGCGAGATGTCGCTTGTGCGATCCCCGTCGTCAAGGCGGAGGCGGCGAGCGCGACGCCAACGACGATGCGACGGACGCCGAGATGGCCCTGGTTGCCCCCGACGCGGCGGGGCTACGCTTGGCTATTGCCGAGATACCGACCGGGGAGTGCTACCACAACGTCCTGCCGTACCTCGATGAGGCGATCCACTACGCGGAGCCCTGGGGCGACTGGGGAAGCGCCCCGCATTATCGTGGTGATGACGACGGCTACGGGTTCATGGAGAATCTGGCACAGTATCTGGAGGCGGGGAAGGTTTCCGATCAACCCGATCTAGCGGGCGACGAAACTGGCGATGCTCCGTCGGATCCGAACGATGCGCCGCCGTGGCTGTACGACCTCGACCCCGACCCCCTCCGCAGTCTCAACCGGCAACAGCTCACAGTACGGATAGCGCCGGCCGGAGGCATGACGTCGCAACTCCGCTCGGACCTACTGGTCTTCCTCAAAGAGCACGGCTGCGACGTCGAGGCCGGAGACCCGCGCGTCATCGAGGCGGTGTACTCATCCAGCGCCGTTTCACAGCAGTGCAAGGCAACCTTCAAACGGCTGATGTCGACACTCAATCGGTGGCAATCGAAGGGGTACATTGCCTGGACGGCCTCGCACGTCACCTCGCCCCAGGCAGGACCCAGGGACAGGAACAAAAGGAGGCGGAGGAAACGCTGACGACTACAAAGGATAACTCGAGACTGACGTAGGCTGCGTGAGCGACCGCCGGACGCGGCCAGTCGCCCACAGCGCGTCCGGGCCTCGCTACAACATTGCCGGGGAAATCCCCACCAAGCGCTGCGCCACTGCCACAAAATGACACGCCTTTGGCGGTTACGGTGTTCTGCGACAGGTTTTAAGCGGCAACGTGGCGCCGATCCTATCTCCCCAAATCATTGGAAACCGTCTACGGCTGCGATCTTCTCGCATGATCATCGTTCCACGACGCGTGTTCGACGACGAGCCGGGATGATCGCCTGAACGGATGTTCAGCTTCGTTGGGGGCGCCGTCGTCGACCACATGTCGGCGGCCCTGAACGCGATGCAGGCGGGGCGCAACAGCGCGTGCGTCGAAGATCGCGCTGTCCTACGTCGAGCGCGGCGTGGCGCGGGTCGAGGCGATGGCGCATCGCCTGACCGTGGCCTGAGACGCCCCCCTTGTCGAGCGCCGCAGCCCGCCCGACACGCTACCGACAGACACGCCCGGGATACGAGTAGATAAACGAATGCTCTTCGCTCTAGGGGGAGTTACACTGACGACATCATGAGAGGACCAAGGTCAATGATCGAATCCATCACGGCCACCGGCCAGCAAGCTGCGAATTGGACGTCCCGCATCACCGTGATCATTGCGGGGGCCATGACCGACGCGGTCGAGGTCAAGGCCCTACTCGCGGCCTGCGACATCGCCTACTACACGCAGGACGCGCCGCTCGTGTCCGACGCCCAGTACGACCGTCTAACCGAGATAGCGCGCGCCCTGACGGGCGAGCGGCATCAAGAGTTGGGCGAGATCAGCGCCGAGCTCGTCTCCGTGCCCCACGCCCATGCGATCCTGTCGCTGCAGAAAGCCTACACGCTCGACGAGATCCTGGCGTTCAAGGCCTCGGCCGCGCGCGGGGTCGGGCGCGATGATGATGGCGCGGCCCTGTGCCTGCTCATCGAGCCCAAGATCGACGGATTGACGCTCGTCCTGGAATATCGCGACGGCGCGCTGGCGCGGGCGCTCACGCGGGGCAACGGGCGCGTCGGCGAGGACGTGACGCACAACGCCCGCGGCCTCGTCGGCATCCCGTGGCGCATCGCGTCGCAGGGCACGACGTTCGTGCGCGGCGAGGCTTTCCTGCCGCTCTCGCGGTTCGCAGCCCTGCGCGCCGCTGGCGAGGATGTAGCGACCCCACGCAATACGGCGGCCGGCGATCTCCGGCGCAAGAGCGCGGGCGCGGAGCCGTCGCGCGCCCAGGCGCACGGCGTCTCCTTCCTCGCGTACCAGATCGAAGGCGACGGGGCGCGGGATCTGGCGACACAAGACGAGATGCGCGCGCGTCTCACCGACTGGGGTTTCCTGCCCTTGGAGTATCGTCAGGTCGTGGGCGGCCCATTCGCGGAAGAGTCCCTGGACGAGCCGATGAGCCCGCTCGGGATGGCCGCAGCCGATCTCATGGAGAGCCTGGAGGCGACCGACTTCGCCATGGACGGCCTGGTGTTCAAGATCGCCGATCGCGCGATCCAGCGCCGCCTCGGGGCAACGGAGAAGACGCCCCGCTGGGCGATCGCCTTCAAGATGCTCGGCGCGGAGTACACGACGACGGTGCGCGCGGTGCAGTGGCAGGTGGGGCGCGTGGGCGCCGTCACGCCAGTCCTCGTCTGCGATCCTATCGAAATGGACGGCGCCGTGGTCCGCAGCTACTCTGCGCACCACGCGCAGTTCTATCAAGAATTGGGCGCGACCGTCGGCAGCCGCATCCGCGTTACGCGCGCCGGTGACGTCATCCCCAAGGTGTTGGGTCTGGTCGAGGGCGAGGCGCGCCACGACGACCTGGCGCCCCTCACCCGGTGCCCGGGCTGCGGCAGCCCGCTCACGTTGCGCAACGGCAAGGTGCTGGAATGCCGTAACGCCGCCTGCCCGCCCAAGGCGCGCAAGGCGCTCGATCACTGGGCAGCGCGCGACAACATGGACATCGCGGGGCTGGGGTCAGAGATCATCGAGGCGCTGCTCGGCGGCGGCGTGGTCGCCTCGCCCGCCGACCTCTACGCGCTGTCCATCGAGGACTTGGCCAACCTCGTGCTCGCGAACGGCCAACTCTACGGAGCCACGCGCGCCCAGAAGCTGCATGACCAGATCGCGGCGACGCGCAGCAAGCCCTTCAACGTGCTCCTGCACGCCCTGGGCGCGCCCGGCGTGGGCTACCCTGAGTGCCGGGCCATCGCGGGGGCCTACAGCCTCTCCAACCTACTCGGGCTCGCGCGAGAGGGGGCGCTCGCCGCGGCGATCTGCGATTTGCACGGCGTCGGCCCCGCCACGGCGGCCTCGCTGCAATTCTTCCTCGCCGACAACGCGGCCTGGATCACCGCCCTGGCCGCGCAGGGCGTGCAGGTCGAGAAAGAGGCGGCCCCGGCGGCGGTCGATGGGCCGCTTTCGGGCCTGAGCTTCGTCGTCACCGGCGTCCTGGATATGGGAAGCCGCGAGGACGCCGAGGCCCTGATCCGCCAGCACGGTGGGACCGTCTCGGGGGCCGTGAGCGCCAAGACATCGTACCTCGTCGCGGGCGCGAAGCCGGGCGGGAGTAAGATGACGGCCGCGCGCAAGCACGGCGCCACAATCCTCGACGAGCAGGGCTTGCGCGCCCTGCTGTCCTAGCGTCGTTCGCGGCAGCTTCCCGCTACCCCGCAGCCACGCGGCCGTAGGGCGGGCGCGATGGCCCCATCGACCCTGTTGCTCTTTTGTCGCGCGGGCGATGGTCGCCCTATGTCTCGCCCTGCCTGTCCATGCACGCGGAAAAGAGCCAGACAGCCCGCTTCAGGCGTGGGAGGCGTCGGGTGTGGCGTGGATACAATGCCTCGATGAGGAGAGGCATCGCTGACCAACGACAACATTGGCGTTGCGTCCCGGTAGCTGACTTTGCACACGCCCTACACGAAGCGGCACATGCCGCGCTACCCGCGTCCGGCGCTCACGCCAGGGGAGCGTAGCGCGGCCATTAGATTGCACCACGTGGAAAGGCGCGAGGCCCGTCATCGCTAGCGATGACGGGCCTCGCGCCTTTCCGCATCTACGGTCGAGCCACCTATCACGAAGGGATTTTCATTCATGACTGCGCTTCCATCGTCCGTCGTCTTTTTGCTCGTCCGTTCCGCCCCCGCTATCGTCGACCTGGCCCATCGGCGCGGCGGTCGGGACATGGATGCCATCCGCGTGGACCTCGAAACAGAGGGGCTCGCTCTCTCATATATGCGTGCCTCGGAGGGGAGAAGGGCGACATTGTTCACCATCCCCACGGAGCACACGGCGAGTGAGCGCACGGTGCTTCTTTTCATCGATCGCTGGATCACCCAACAGGAGGATTTACCCGCGATGCACACCTGGGCGCCTACTGGTGAAACGGCGATGGCCGCCACGCGGATGGTGCCTGCGGCCACATCACTCTCACCCTCGGCGACGACGATGGGCCACGCTCAACGGGATCGCTCGGTCTGGCCCTCACAGACATCGGAGCAAGATATCCAGCTGGGCCGACCGAGCGATCCGTCCCAGGCCGACCGCATCCTGCGGCGGCAGATCGCGATACCAACGCGGGAGCCTGATGCGACGGACCCGGCGACGCCGGGACTCGCGACGGACCCTGGGGCGACAGACGCCTGGGTGGCCGCCCCGCGGCCGACCTCTGCCGACGGGGGCGACATGGACGTGGCGGTGCGCCTGCTCCGCGAGAGTGGAATGGTACGCGCACGAATCGGCGCGGATCGTCGCCGGGAAAGTGAGCGCGACACGCGGCGCACACAGTCAGCCGCCCCGCGCTTCCGGCGTCGTGTCGTCGGCGACCACCTCGAGTACGAACCGTCGGCGTAACGGCCGGCGCCCACCCCAACGTCCCGATCCTCAACAGTTCAGGAAGGAGGGCGCGTGCTCCCCACCCGCCATGCGGGGGAGGCGCTCGCGCATCGTGCGCATGGAACCTGCATCACATTATCGGTATCACGTCCTGCGGACGCCGCACGCCGACGCGGCGCGACGCAGTGTGCCCCAATACCTCATCTACAATGGGAAGGATCGACGCGGCCTCGAAGGAGTCGGCTATCGCTGCCTCGAAGACCAGGTGGCGGCCGCGTTGCAACGCGAGGTCGACCAACTGCGTGCGCCGTCCGCACGACCTGTCGTCGTCTATGACATGGTTGACAGCGTGCATAACCCGGGCAAGATCACTGGAGTGATCGACGTGTCGGTCGAGGTTCTGGCGCGGGCCACCGCCGCCCGGCGTTTCGTCGAGCGCGTCGAAACCGTCGCCGTGCCGCTCAAGCCCGTTGGCGACATGGCCGCTGCCACACCCTGCGGCGCGGAGATCGCAGCGCTATGCCAGGCGCACGCGCGTCTCCTCGCCGCAGCCAGGGCCCACTATGAGCGCGTTGGTCTGTGCGCGCGTATCCACGGCTGCGGACTGCCGGTGCTCGACCTCGACGTGTAGCCCCAGGCGCCTACCCTGGACAGCGCCTGAGCCTACTACGGGCAGTCGCACAAAAGGGCTGGTCACCGCCCTCGCCCACGCCTGCCACCTGGCCAGCCAGGCCGACGCTTCGGGGTTGGCAGAGCGGAGATTCTGGATAGAGTATCCCACGCGCATCTCGCCAAATAGTGAGCGGCCACCGCTCAGGCATTCTCGTCCACAGTGGCGACGCTACGTGGTGTCGCATCCGACCGTCACATCGAGTGATGTACGGTCACGCCGACTGGGCTGCGCATGCCCCGCGGTTCGGCGACGTCCGGCGATGACCCGCGACGCGGCGGGGTTGCCACGATCGACCTGACACGATCCAGCCCGAACGCCGCGGGGCGACGGGCTGGGGGTAACTCGGATAGTCGCATGGAGGGTTATGCATGTCTGTGGCGGAATTCGGATCACTGGAGCACACGCTCGAGATGGAGCGCCTCATGACCGGCCGGGACCGCCGCCTCCCGGTCCCGGACATCCTGGATCAGCTCTGGCGGCGTGGCGGCGCGGAGGGTTATCCCGTGCGCCACCTGTACGTGCTCGACGAGCCGTTGCACCCTGGCGTGGCAGGGACGTACAACACCAAGACGGGGGATATCTGGATCTATCTCGACCGAGACTGCCCCGACCGAGCGGCGGCGGAGGCCGAGGCGGCTTCCAATCTCCTGCACGAGATCGCCCATGCCGTGCGCGCCGGGCGCGGCGTGTCCAGGCCCGAAACGATCGGAGCCTACCACCGTGACGAGGGGGCGACGCATCGCCTCGCCTACCGCCTCGCGCGACGCTGGCGGGTCGCGCATCTCTTTGCCGACGAGACCCTCAGCGCGTACCTCGCCCTCATCGAGGAGCGCCGCGACGAGCTTGAGCGGGCTGGCGCCCTCGCGGGAAACAATGCGCTCGCGGTAGCGCAGGGCGCGCATGACGGGTTGCGCGCCCTGCGCGGCCGCCACGGTTGGGATGAAGCGGCGTGGGAGGAGGCGTTGTGGGGCTACCCGTGCGATGCCGGAGACCCAGCCACGGTCGCCGTCGCGGACCTCGACCGCTGCCTGCTGCGGCCGACATGGAGCCTGGGCTGGGGCCACGGGCGCGGCTTCGAGGCAATCGCGACGGCCACGACGGTCACCGCCGCGCGCACCATACGCTGGGTACTCGAGGATCTGGCGGACAACGGCGCACGCCTTGCTCGCGCCAACGTCCGGATGCGCCGGACGCGCGGTGGCGAGCGGTACATCCTGGGACACATCCCCCTCTACAACGAGCGGGACGTGCGCCCCTTCATCGCCATCGCCAACAAGGCGCTGCTTGGCGAGCGCGCGTGGGCGGCCGAGGCGGCGTGGGCCGTTTACGGCGCGGCGGGCGACCCGCTCCGGTACTACACACTCACCGTGTCGTACAGCCCGCCGATCGGCGGCGAGACGCTCGGACCACGACCGCCCGAGGTGCGCCTATGGGGCGTGGCGCTTGCGCGGGTCGGCGAGGTCGAGGCAGCGCTCGGGGCATACATCCGTGGATGGAGCCGCGCGACATCAATGCGCGCGGGCACGCTCCGGGACGCGCAGGAGGATCTCGCGCTGCGAGACAGCACCGCCCGACGCTAACCGGGTCGGGGCAGCAGTCAATCGGTGGGATGCATCGAGAGCGGGCAAGAAAGGAAACAATGGAATGAGGATAAACCCGAACGATACCGAAACGGGCGTGATGCGCCCCGACAAGGCGCTCTCGCTGCGCAGCGTCGGCGCGTGTCATTGCCTGTCCGCCATCGACCAAAACCTGCGCGGCGCCGAGTGCAACGCCCGCGACGACGACGAGACGCTCTCCGGCTTATTCTTCTCGACCGTGGGCGAGTGGGCCAAGACGCTGGTACGGCTGACGGAGTTGGACGACGCCGGGGTGCGGGCGCTGCTGCCATCCTGGCTGGTGGCCGCGCACGATGCGGCCCACAATGCCGGGCGTCCCCGCAGTGAACACGACGCGCGGGCGTGATACCCGGCCGACGATGCGCTGCCGGCGCCCACGGCCGCCCAAGGTATAGTAGCGAGAGGGGAGCCGTGACGATGGTCGTCGCGGCTCCCCTCGTTTATGGGAGAATCGTGATCGACATGGCGACGATGATTAACGAGGATAACCTGTTCAAGACGCTGCGCCGCACCTTCGCGAACGCCCTCTCAGAAATGTTGGGCGAGGTCCTACAAAATAGCCAACGCGCCGGCGCCACGCGCGTCGAGATCGCCACCAGCGCGGGCAAGGAGCAGAGCATCGTGACCATCGAGGATGATGGCCGCGGTATCGCCGACTGGCGCGCCCTGCTCGTGGTGGCCCAGAGCGACTTCGACTGGGCGGTGATGGAGGACCAGGCCCCGATGGGCGTAGGCTTCGGCTCCGTGCTGGCCTACGACGGCATCGCGAGCGTGGGCATCGCCAGCGGGGGGCGCTCCCTGCACATCGAGACCGGGCGGTGGTGGGAGGACCGCGCCTACCGCGAGGGCTGGGAGGGCCGCCTCGAGGCGGTCGACATGCCGACGGGTACGCGTCTTACCCTCACCGGGGCGACGGGCCTGGCTGGCGCGGTCGCGCGGGCGTTCATCCCCGACCGCTACGATACGGAGAAGGCCGTCGCGCGCGGCTACCAGGGCATCCTCACGGTGACGGTCGACGGGCGGGAGGCCCCTGTCGACGTGCTGCCCGCCAATGCCCTGACCGAGGCGGACACCCCCTACGACAAGCTGGTGGCCGACATCGTGGGCGATTACGAGGGCAACCTCGTGCGCATCCGCATCGGCAACGCCAAGCCGCGCGGCTACCACTCGATCGGTCTCGTAGCGAACTGGTACGGGCAACTCGTCAAGCATGGGTGGCCGCACGGTGACGTCTACCTGGAGGTCAGGCAGGGCCGGCCCATCAACCCGAAAGCCCCGACCCGACAAGGTCTGATCGGGGACGAGGCGCTGCGCCGCTTCGAGGCCTGGGTCACTGATCGCATGTTCGCGCACGTCGCCGCGCTGCCGCTTGAGGAGGTGTCGCCCCGCCACCTGCACGCCCTGCACGACGTCGACCCTGAGCGCTTCGCGCGCGAGATCCCGTACGTCGTCGTCCAGCGACTGAACCCCATCGCGGACACTGTGCATAGCAGCGACGAGGTGGATACGCGCACGAGCGAGATCGTGCCGCGCGCGCGCCTCGCCGCGATGGAACTGGCCGCCTTCGACGTCACGCTCGCTTGCCCCGTGTGCTTCTCGGGGTCGGATGCCCACGCCCGGCAGGCGCGGGCCAAGGCAGAGGCGCGGCGCGCTGCGTACGCGGCGCGCGACGAGGCGTGGCGCGGGCCACACGACGGCGTCGACGAGGCCGCGTTCATGCCGTGCAACCATGGCGCCTCCTACAGCTACGGCCTCTCCAGCTTCGCCCGGGCGCTGGGACTGGGGATCGCCGCCGTGGCGACGGGCCACACGCCAGACCGACGTCTGTGGTGGATGCCGGCCGACCCCGACCCGCGTTTCGCCCGGTACGGCGACATCGCGACGCGGCCGGGCACATGGGGCTGGGGCCTGGGCGACGAACCGCCGACGGAGTGGCGCGACCTGCCCGAGGGGCGGCCGGTGTTCGTCTTCGATCAGACGACACACTGGGACTGGAATAGCGAGGGCGACCTCGTGTGCTACGCCCCCGCCGGCCTGCACGACTTCCTCGAAACGTACGGTTGGGCCTCATTCGAGGCCAGCGACGACGCCGACGACGACGGGGACTACGGCGAGAAGAGTTTCGGGCACAGCATTGGCGTCATCATCCGCGCGCTCATGGGGCCGGATGTCGTCAAGGCGGAGTGGAACCTCGACGATCTGCAAAATCTCTTCCCACGGCGGTGGAACCAGGCCAAGGGGTGCGCCGACTACCCGGAGGGCCTGGTCAAGAGGATCGAGGTGCGCTACCAGCCCATGCCCGGCAACGCGCCGACGATGGCCGTACGGCGCCTCCTGGTCAAGACGACGACGGGCAGGAGCAAGTGCGTCCTGTTGTACGGCGACTAAACGAGGCAGACACGCCGTCGATGCACAGCCAGCGGCAGCCCAGCGGCGCTTGAAGGCCGCCCAACGGGTCAATGGCAGGCGCGTCCGCGGGGGCGACACGTCTTGATCGCCCTCGCGGACGCGCACGAGGAGACATAAGACAGCGCCCGGTAGCCCACGGACTGTAGCCGTGGGAGGAATGGCGCACTGCCACAGGGAGCGTGAGCGACCGGAGTTTGTCGTTACCGATCGTGGCCCCGTGGTTGCGAGTACGCGAGGGGGAATTGATCATCATGCCACGGACGCGTACGCCATCATTCATCACGGACATACCACTTCAAGCCAGCGGTACGCAAGAGCATACGCTTGAGGTGCGCTTCCGTCTGGCGCAACAGGCGTACAACGCATGCTTGGGTGAGGCGCTACGGCGGTTGGATCTGATGCGCGAACGGAAAGCCTACCAGGCGGCGCGTAAACTCCCCCAGGGTGCTGCACGAACGACTGCCTTCCGCGACGTGCGCAACGCCTTCGGATTTTCCCCGTACAGCCTGCACGCCTGGGCCACGCGCTATGTGTCGCATACCCTCCTCGGTGACCACCTGGATGTGAATACGATTCAGACCATCGCGACACGCGCCTTCCGCGCTGTCGAGCAGTACTGCGTTGGGGTAAGGGGACGGCCGCGCTTCAAGGGATCGAACCAGATTGATAGTGTCGAGGGCAAGAGCAACAAGCAAGGGCTGCGCTGGAAGGATAGGGCGCTGGTGTGGGGCGATCTCACACTCCCCGGCATCGTCTCGTCGCGCAATCCCGTCATCGCGCACGGCCTCACGCATCCTACCAAGTACGTGCGCCTCATTCGTCGTCGTCTGAACGGGCGCGTGCGCTTCTTCGCGCAGCTCGTGTGCGAGGGCCAGCCGTACCGCAAAGCCCAGCACATCGTGCGTGAGGGCAGCGTCGGCATCGATCCCGGCCCACGCACCTTTGGCGTGGCCGGAGCTGACTGGGGCGCGCAGGTCGACCTACAAACGCCGCTCAAGCAGAGCCGCCAGGTGATCCGCCGCCTCCAGAGGAAGATTGACCGGCAGCGGCGAGCGAACAACAAGGACAACGACAATCCCGACGGCACGATGAAGAAAGGGAAACTGGAATGGACAATGTCCAAAGGGCACCAGCGCGTATCTTCTCAAAAAGCCGGGGCAACAGGGGCGGTGTGCCAGGATGCCCCCAGCATGAGGATCGCGGCGCGCGGCGCGATGAGGCTGGCGAGACTCGGCAACTGGCACGCGCCGGAGACACGGTC
>JAABUL010002016.1_pt1 | contig 35534 bp, 30 predicted proteins | sample 5559151 | NCBI WGS metagenome assembly JAABUL01 (sample SAMN10711876, study PRJNA513368) | rock metagenome | isolation source: Antarctica rocks | place: Antarctica: Victoria Land, Pudding Butte sud | reverse complement strand
TAGCACAGGGCTGAGGAACACACATATAAGAACCGAGTTCTTTCCTGTAGATACTTTTCTTCCTTAGCATTTATCTATTAGTTAAATGACACCCCTATGACTCGCTCTAGGCCGGCCCCTAACAACTATAAAAGAAAATGAACACAGAAGCATTGAGCGCGTATCTGCATATGCATCTTTCGTCGAATCATTCTTTGAACAGCAAGACAATGATGAACGAAAGAATGTGCAAAGTTATCAAGATGTTACAGAAGATCATTGAGAAATTTATTTTCTTGACAAAGTCATCAAGTTAAGCAAAGAACTTCTGAAATTTAAACTGCTCAGAGATAGTAATGAAATCAAGATGACTGCAAATCATATGAAAAACACAAAGCATATTAGATGCGTGAAATGAATATCTGAAATACAATGATCATAAAAACATCATTTGACAAGCAAAACGCGCACATTTCAGATCACAAATGCATGAGCTGAGCAATGCACTCAAGTCAATATGATGCTTCGCAAAATAAGTCAGAATCGAAAGTTAACTATCTAAAAAACTTTCTCAGTTTTCGTCATTGAAGTGAAGTGACATTGATCAAATGACAATGACATTCAAGAAAAAAATTGAAATATTGCAAGAAAAATTCTTTCTCTCACTTTCTCAGATAAACATCAACAACATCACAAACTCATTTATACTCTTGACAATGTTATTTGACTTATGCATCTCAGAAGATGAAGTGAGACAAACAATCAAAAGAGTAAAAGCAGACAAAGCATCAAACATTTTGAACATTTTGAACAAAATGCTGCAAACAAATCTTGCAAAACTGATCTTGATACTGATGAGTTTATTCAATGCATGTGTAACATACAGATATCATTCAAAGCAGTTCAAAAAGACTCAAATGATAGTACTATGCAAATCAAAGAAGAGCAATTATACTGATTCAAAAACATATCAACTCATTACTTTACTTGATATCATGAGAAAAGCTTTGAAGTCAATCATGATTAAAAGACTGAGCAATATAACTGAGATTCATCACATGCTATCTGATGCTTAAATGAAAGCGAGACACAAGTGATTTGTGATCTCGACATTAAATCTATTAGTAGATCAGATTCACACAATATGAGACTGCAAAATCAAATATATAACATTCATGCTAAGTTTAAATGTCATTGAAGCATTCAATCAAGTCTTGCATGTCAAACTTCTGCATACTCTGAAAATGAAAAGAATTTTAGACTACATAGTTGAATGAGCATGCAGCTTTCTTGAAAATCAAGAAACATCACTGAGATTTAATGAATAAACAAGTGACATGCGCAAGATAAATGCAAACATATCACAAAGATTTCTCATTTCATTGATTTTCTTTCTATTCTTCAATGTAAGTCTGATTAAGAAGTGCAAAACACTGAAAATTAAGATTGAAGTACTCAACTTTATAAATGACATTAATATTTTAACATATGATAAATTCATTGAAGAAATTTGCAGAATATTGAGCAGAGTGCATGATGTCTGCGCGAAATGAGTTCACACTCATGACACAACATTTGCATCAGAAAAGTATGAATTTACACACTTCATCAGAAAATTAAAGAAATTTGACATGATGACTAGCATATAAATAGAAAGCTCAGTTATTAAGTTAAAATCAGATGTGCAAGTTTTGAAAGTACAACTGAACACAAAATTGCAATGAGATGCACATCTTCGTCAAATTGAAGCAAATCACGTCACATGAATGCTAATACTTAGTTAATTTGAAGTCTTCATATGAGAAGTAATCTTCACAAAAGCAAGACAAATATATTCAGCAGTAGTAAAATCAGAAATTGCATTTGAAGCATCAGTCTGACATCAGTAAGAAAAAGAGAGAAAGTTGTTAAACAAAGAATGCAAACTTGAAACATTACAGAATCAGACTTTGCATCACGTTGTAAAGATGTTCAAAAGAGTAAGCATCAAGACTTTGAAAGCAGAAATGTATATAAGCTCACTGCATGTTCATCTGAACATGCTGCAAGACAAGATCACATTACACAGTCAAGTCAACAATCATACGCAGAAAATCAAATAAGCATGCAAACTGATACATGCTCATCTGATGAATGTTAATTGCATCATCTTTTGCTTTCTCATCATCAAGAAAGTGATGCTTCTGAACAACTTAATTCAAGAAGATGTGAAAATACAGTTAAGATGCAAGTGATTAACTTTTGCTGCAATGATTTCAACTAGTGACAGCATCGCAATAGCACAGTATCACAGAAGTCAATGAAAGCAACAATGAAAGAAATATAGAAAATGCATCGCAGATGTTTACATCATCTCGACACAAAGATTGCATCTGTTCAACAAGATGATAAAGATGCAAAACAATTTTTAGAAGATTAAAAGCACTTTCATTACTTACATTAAAATTGAATGCATAGATTTGAATGTTTATTTGCACTTCAAAAATGTTTCAGATGCAAATAATACACAATGCAACTGTGATTGAAATCATCAAATGATGAAACATGTATTCATGCATTGCTTGAACTGATTGCATCTGCGATCAAGAATGTTATAAGACATCAACTTCTTGAATTATCAAATAATCATCACTATCATGAAAAGTTTCAAAGCAATTGCAAGAATGATGATGAAAACAAAGCTTCTGAAGCAATTTAAAGTGACTAAGTCACTCATTCTTTAACATGCAATCAACGCGAACTAATTTGACACATAGTCTCATAATGATAGTTTTGACTGCGTGAAGCAATTATATAAACAGCGAGTGATTTTCTATCTCAGAAAGTTTTGTTCACTCAATATAAATAGCATAAAGTTTCTCATGAATCAACTTAATCAATGTCACAAGAATGTATGAATCTATTATTATTATTATTATCATAGTTATAAACTGCATGCACTTAATGAAGAAATAAAAAAAATGCGCATGCTACAAGCAATCTGCACACAGATGAGAAAGTTAAATAAAATGCAAAACTACAAGAAAAATCGCTTATAAAAATCATTTGATTCAGTATTTTATTATTATAATAATAAGAATTGAAACAGAACATTCTTGTGTTTGATCTGTTGAAGATGATTAGCAGAAAGAACTTAAATCATGAACATTCTTTAAATTTACATGCTAACTACATATAAATCTTGTTAAGACTGTGTGTCTGTTACTACAACATAAGTAACTCACAAGACTTGTTAAGTTTGATATAAGCAAACTTAAAAGTCTCATTAATATTGTTTAACAAATGTTCAGACACAGACATTCTATATGTAAATGATATGCTTGTTATGAGTCTGCATAGAGCGAATCATATGAGTGTATTCTAACTAGAAGTTCAAAGCTGAAGAAGAAAGAAGATGCAACACGTCGTGAGTTTTACTCACGAAGGCACGCTAGGTCGCTAGCGTGTCAACATCAGTTCTATACTAGTCTATGATAGTCTGACATGATTTATGTTAGGCTAACTTGAAGTGCACGATTGCAACATTACTCTTTCTCTTCATCTAGCAATGTTTTCATTGCTGCAGTTCAGTCAATCTTTCTTGAGTCAATTTCTATCTTGACTTGTTTGAATAACATTCATGAAAGTCATTGATGACTTTCAAGCAACCTTCGAATTCACTTTCATCGACGTTGTATCAATGTAGATCAACGTCGTATTCTTTTCAATTGACATGATATTGTAGTCATTTGTCTCGTTCGTAGTGTCTGAAGTTTAATATGTTCTTCACTTTTCATTCATCTTTGTTTTCAATCACTATAGAATCAGACGACTTATTTCATTGTTCTTCTAAAGCATCTTTTGAATCTAGTTGCAGCAGATTTGACGCAAACTTCGAATGAATCTTCATAGTCAACGACAGTTTCAGTCAATATGCATGTTCAATCTCAATCAGAATCTTGAAGAGTTCTAGCATCTTATCGTTTAGCTTCTTTGATGATCGTGAGATCATTATGTTTCTAGAATTCAGAAACATCATGTCATTTATCTTGTAAATCATTTTCTTTTGATGCTTGTCAATCTGTTTCTTCATTGTGACTCTGACTCTTGCTAAGACTTGCTTGATCAATGCTAGTGATCATTTTATGTGTTTGAATATATTCTCTGCTTTGCCTGCTTCGATTCTAGCTTGAGTGATCTCATATTTGATTGAGTTTGAATCGAAGCTCATATGAGGGTGAAAGTTCTTATTCAGAAAGAATGTTGACTGTTCAATTGACGACGAAATAGCATTATTATCGACGAATTCGATCATAAATAATCAGACGAACCAATCATCTTGCATATACGAGCAATAGCTTCGTAGATATCGTTTTACATTCTGATTCGCTCTTTCTGTTTGATCATTGATTTGCAAATGATAGTCTGTGAATAGTTTCACCTTGATATCGAGTCTCAGACATAAAGACTTTCAGACAATCGATATGAATTGTGAATCACGATCAAACATTATTGATCTTGATAGTTTATGAATTCTGAAGACTCATATCAACAGTAGCTTGACTGTTTGTTCTGCGAAGATTTCTTCATCATTTGATCAACACGATATATAATGTCGTTTCTTAGACAATCAATCTATGACTGTCAGAATCGCGTTGTTTTCATCATTTTCTGATAGATCGATAATGAAGTCTAATGATATGTTCTGTCATTGCTGTTCGAGTATAAGCAATGACTTCAGCAGTTCATTGATTTGATCTCTCGATGCTTTTAACCTACAACAAACGTAACAGTTTCGAATGTAGCGCTTGATCGTCATTCTCATCTTCGACCAGCAATATGATTGTCTCAGCAAGTTCAATGTTTGATTCATGTCAGAGTGATCACTGATCGAAAGATTATGTGCTTCTCTTATCAATTGAGTGATCATTGACTGAGAAACTCATAGTCTATCATCTTTTCAGAGTACTTCATCAAGTACTTTGCAATTGTCTAAATCAATATCTTGACAAGTTCTTCTGTTCTGTTTCATGACTATTTGAATATTAAAGCACAGTTGATTCGTTTAATTTTCGACTATAATTTGATTCTGAATAGAAATCATCTCTTCGACCGAATTTTCGTTAGCGTTCGATTCTTGTTTCAAATCTGAGTCAGATCTGAGCAAGATCTGAGTCAGATCTTGATCAGCTTTCTGATCATCTTCTTGATCAACTTCTATTGACTGCAGCTCAAATTTGCCTTTCAACAATAGCATCTGATGCTGATATAGCTTTTGATCATCATTTGCTTCAACTGACTTGACGTCTGACATTCTGATCAGCGCGTCGACTTTCAGATTCTGTTTTCCCGACTGATATATGATCTTGAAGTTATATTCAGATAACTTCTCAACTTATCTAGCTTGTCGTTGAGTCAATTCTTTGATGATCATGAAGTACTTTAAATTCAGATGATCAATGAAGATCTTGATCAAAATATTCGTACATTTCAATTTGAAGCATCAATGTTTCAAACAGCGAATAATGATCAGCAGTTCTTTGTCATAGATCTCGTAGTTGCATTTTGCGAAAATCATGTTCTTGCTATAGAAGATCACTGAATGTAGAATGTCTTCATCATCATACTGAGACAATACTTCGTCGTTCACATAGTTCAAGAAGTTCGTTTTCAGAATAGCTTTTCTGATCGAGTTGAAATGCTTCAGAACAAAAACTGTTGTCATCTGTTGCTTTAGTTCTTCAAAGATTGTTTGACAGATCTCTGTTCATTCAAAGAGATAATCTTTTCAAGTAAGCTTTATCATGAGTCAAATAATCTTTGAGAAGTTCTTTATGAATCATCGATAGAAATTGCAGAAGTCAATGAAGATCTGCACATGAGTCAACGATCGTGACACTTTTCAGCTTCAAATCACATCTACTTTTCGAGAATTCATTCGTAGATCATTGATGAATATCAGTAGTTCAAGAAACAAAGTTTTCTGAATCTTGAATTTGCACTTGTCAATGTCTATCTGCAAGTCGACTTCGCGAAGCTTATCTAGCACTTCTTTCACATGAGTTCTATGTTTCTTCAAGATCTTACTGTAGATAAGAATATCATTCAAATATGTCTGACAGAATTTATGCAGACATTCAAACAATACATCGTTGATATAGTGCTGAAAGAACGCAGATTCATTGATCAATTTGAAGAGCATTACTTTATACTTGTAGACATCGAAGAAAGTAACAAAAGTAGTTAAATTCTTACTTTCTGAACTCATTCGCAGTTTATTGAACGCAGCGATAATGTTGAGTTGAGTCAGATACTTACTGCCTTGAATTCAAGCTAGTACTTCGTCTATCAAAAGTATTGAATAATGATTTCTTTTGATCAGAGCATTTAGTTTTCAATAGTCTATGCAAAAGCGAAGACTATCATCTTTCTTTTCGACAAATAGTATTGACGAAGCGAAGAGAGCTTTGCTGAGTGTAATAAACTTCTTCTTCAAGTTCTCTTCTAGATACTTCTTGACCTTCTGCAACTTGTGACTTGACATGAGATACAATCGACTTCTAGAAGACTGATTCTCATCTTCTAATTCAATCTTATGATCGTATGATTGATGTGAAAGCAACTGCGTTGCCTTTTCTTTATCAAAAACATTCAGAAAGTTGTGATAAACTATCAAAAGCTTCTTCTTCAGTTCATTTAATGACATGACAGAGATCATTTCATTCAGTTTCGCGAAATCTTCGACTGAGCTAAGCGCTTTGTTAATTTCACTAATGATCAAGAAGAAGATCTTAATCTTCTTATTCTTGACTAGAGTTCAATACACAGCGACTTCGATCATGACAATATTAACGAGTCTCTTTTTCTCAGTTGACTGAAAGAAGCGAAGTTGATTGAGATCAACTTAAGTGCTTTGCTTTGCTATGAGAGCAGATTCAATGAATCTATTTACTGGTTTCTGATTCGAAGATCTCTTCAAGATGATCGTTGATGTAACAATCAAGTTCAAGTTCTTTTGTTTCATTTCACAAGTCTTGTTTGACTCAAATCTGTGAAATGCTGATTGACTGCTTGCTTTTAAAACAACAGATTTCGATGTTCAAATCTTCAATGATGATATTAATCAATCATTTGCAGAATTTACCAAAATTTGATTTCTTTTCAATCAGAGATTTTCAATGATTATCTTGTGCTGATCTAGACAAGTTATCAATAGAAACATCATTTCATTCTTGTGTTCTTGAATCATGATCGATGTATACAGAGCGTATGTAATTGACTTTCAATCAGAAGTTTCATCATACGATTAAATTGACTTTGATTTTAACAGCGATATTGACTGAATATCAAAGCATTCACATAGCTCTGACATCAAAGATTCATTGATGAAAGTCATGTCAGTGACTTCAGTATCTATCAGAGCGAGAAATCTGAATATCTTTTCTAAACTACTCAAGATGACATCAACAGTGAACGACTTGAAATCAAATGAATCATCAGACATGCTGATGAAACAGAATATGAGTATATTGCTCTCAGTCACTACTTTGATGAGAGCAGATTGTTTTTCGAATTCGCAGCGATCTTGTGCACTTGAGTTGTCTCAAGATAGTCATATACTCTATGTTCTAACTTCTTGCATTTGAAGCAAAGTTCTTTCTTAAACAACTCTTTCTAAATAGAGTCGAGATTCGATCTTCTGAGTTTCTTTCACGTAGAAACTGATGACGTAGATCGAGCAGACGAAGTGCTAGCGACAGAGCGAGCAGCTGAGATTGCTGAAGCTTTGATGATCAATCGAGTGTTCAATTCAATCAATCTAACATCGACTTGCATGCAGATGTCAACAAACTCGTTCAAATTCGTGATTCGTTCATTGAGCGTTGCTCATTAAAGGTCTGAGCTGATCTTATGCTGAAGATCATTTAGTAGAATCTCATTATTGTATTCTAGTTCTGCACTGAATCTTTGAAATTTCATTCAAAATTCATGAAAGAAGATCTTGTTCTGATACAGCTTCAAGTACTGTTGTTGAGTCATGTGATGATGATTGAAATCGTTGTACATCTTATCAATAATCAATAGTACTTCTTCAACTTCTAGAAATGAGTTCAAGAAGATATCTTGCATGCGAGAAGCTATGTGCTTGGTCGCAGCTTCACTGACTCGACTTTCAATGTAAACAATCTTCAACTCTTCGATAGAAAAGTGATTCTTGTTTGCCTTCAGCTTATTTCGCATTCGCGATAGTCAATTGTTTACATTCTGCGACGAATCTTCAAACAGTGAAGAGTTTGATAATTTAATTGATTTCGAGAAACAATCTTCAGAGATCAAAGTGCTTTGTCGACTTGATGCAGTTTCTAAATGATGTATAATCATGTTCTTGTTTCTCATCTCTTTCTGCAGACGCGTCTGCGCAGCTTTCAACGTGATGTTTATCTCATTGACATCTTCTAACATCTGAATCATGTCATTGTGAGTCTTGATTTCGATGTTGTGCTGTTGACATATGTACTTGATAAAGACAACGATGTCGTCTGCTTCATGAGTGCTTATTCAAGCATTCAGTTCAGTGCTGATGCTGATTTTGATCATTTCATGATCAAAGAGCAATGTATTCATATTCTCTTCTTTTATATTTGATGATGCATTCGTGTCTTCTTCTTCTGATGCTGTTCAATTCTGTGGTAGAAGTGATTCTTTTCTAACATTTCGAAAGTCATAGCGAGCAATGCTCACTGATTCTGATTCTGTGCTTCTAGTCATGATATGAATAGAAAATTGCTGATCGAAATTTTGATGTTACTCTATCGAACTTTCTGAGTTCAAGTACTGCTGAAATTTCTGGTTTCTGATGATGAGCTCAATAAAGAGTTAGTCAAGAGCAACGCGTTCGTGTTCTTTGATTCTGATTCTATCGAAATTTCTGATTTCGAATCAAGATTCTTCTTTAGAAATTTCTGGTTTCTATTGAGCTTTCTGAGCTTGAGTTCTGATTCTGCTGTCAAAATTTCTGGTTTCAACTTCTGATTTAAGTTGTGTAGCTTGTTTTTATATCGTCTACACGTCAATAGCAAGGTTAATGAGCTTTGAACTAATGTTATGAGTCTGCATAGAGCGAATCATATGAGTGTATTCTAACTAGAAGTTCAAAGCTGAAGAAGAAAGAAGATGCAACACGTCATGAGTTTTACTCACGAAGACACGCTAGGTCGCTAGCGTGTCAACATCAGCTCTATACTAGTCTATGATAGTCTGACATGATCTATGTTAAACTAACTCGAAGTGCATGATTGCAACAATGCTGATGAGAAAACTTTGTTAAAAGAAGAGAAACATAAGCAAATTAGTAAAGAATAATTGAATTATACTGTCTGATTAAAAGTGTAGCATATGAACATTTCTGCAAAACATAATTGATTTGCATAAGAAAAATCTTTACAGATAACATAAAACAGATGAGTTGCATGCTTTCAAGCAAAGCGAGCATCTGCGAAACATAATATACAATGATGACAATTGTTGATCTTGAGAATTTCATCTTTTCACTGAACTTTAACTCTTGAATGTCTTGATGATAAAATCAACTTCTAGTTAAAAATATCATTTGTATAACTTAAAAGAACAGTAATGCATGTTGATGTGATTAAAGAAGAAATCAACTGCAATACATATGCATATTGCAAATGAAACATCTGCAATTCATGCTTAAAAAGTAAACTGTTGAAATTTAAGCAGTGAGAAATCTTATTCATCTTGAACTGTGAATTTGTCACAAGAAAACTCTTTGAGTAATCTCTTGAGTTTAAGAAAGAAATCAGCATAAAGATTATGCTTTATGTATGTTGCATGCAACGTATACAACATATTTTCAATAAACAAATGTTAACAACATTTTAAATTCATTTATATTTTTAACAGTATCATCAAATTCACGCATTTCAAAGAACAAGATGAAGTGAGCAATCAGATGAATAAAAGTAAACAAAGCATTAGACGTTTCTAAAATCTTAAACAAAGCACTTCAAGCAAATCTCACAGAACTGATCTTAGTGTTGACGAGTTTATTCAACGCATGCGTAATAAACAAATATCACTTGAAGCAGTTCAAAAAAGCTTAAACAATAGTATTATGCAAATCAAAGAAAAGCAATTACATTGACTTGAAGACTTATTGACTTATTGCTCTGCTTAATATCATGAGCAAAGCTTTAAAGTCAATTATGATCAAAAGACTGAGTGACATAGCTGAAACTCATCACATGCTTTTGAATGCTCAAATAAAAATGAGATGCAAGCAATTCATGATCTTGATGTTAAATTTACTAGTAGATCAAGTTCACATCATGTAAGACTGCAAAATCAAGTACGTGATCTTCATGCTAAGTTTAAACATCATTAAAGCATTTGATCAAGTCTTGCACATCAGACTGCTGCATATGCTGAAAATGAGAAAAACATCGAGCTATATAATCAAATGAGCATGCAGCTTTCTAAAGAACAGAAAGACATTGCTGATATTCAATAAGCAAACAAGCACTATGTGCAAGATAAACGCAGACATATCTCAAGAATCTTTTATTTCATCAATTCTCTTTCTATTTTTTCATATAAGTTTAATTGAAAAATGCAAAGCATTGAGAATCAAAATCAAAGTGCTCAACTTTGTAAATGACATTAACATTCTAGCATATGACAAATTCATTAAAGAAATTTATAAAACATTAAGCAAAATATATGACATTTGCGCAAAGTGAGTTTGAACTCATGACGCAACGTTTGCATCAGAAAAATATGAATTCACACATTTCACTAGAAAATTGAGAAAATTCAACATGATGACTAGCATACAAATAGAAAGCTTAATGATTAAGTCAAAGTCAGACGTGCAAGTTTTAAAGATTCAACTGAACATGAAACTGCAATGAAATGCATATCTTTGACAGATAGAAGTAAGTCACGTCACAAGAATGTTTGCGCTTAATCATTTAAAAGTCTTTACATGAAAGATAATCTTCACAAAAGCAAGACAAGTGTACTCAGCTGTAATGAGATCAAAAATTGCATTCAAAGCATCAGTTTGACATCAGCGTGACAAAGAGAAAAAACTGTCAAACAAGAAATGCAGACTAGAAACTCTGCAAAATCAGACTTTATGTCATGTTGCAAAAGTGTTCAAAAGAGTAAGCATTGAAACGCTAGAGATCGAAATGTACATAAGTTCGCTGCATGTTCACTTGAACATGCTGCAGAATAAAGTCACATTACACAGTTGAGTCAATGACAGAACGTAAGAGACTAAATGAGCATGCAAACTTATACACGTTCAATTGATGAGAATTAATTGTCTCATCTTTCGCTTTTCTGTCATCAAGAAAATAATGCTTCTGAACACATTTATTCAAGAAGATGCAAGAATGCAGTTTAAATGCAAATGATTTAATCTTTCTATGATGATCTCAATAAATGATAGCATTATATCACAAAGATTAATGAAAGCAATGATGAGAAAAATACAAGAAATGCATCGCAAACATCAATGCAATTTTAGCACAAAGATTTTATTTATTCAACAAGATAATAAAGATGCGTGATGATTTTCAGAAAGTTGAAAGCATTCTTGTAATTTATATCAGAATTGAATGCATAAATTTTAACATTTATCTGCATTCAAGAAATGTTTCAAGCATGAATAGCTTGCAATGCAACTGCGAACAAAGTCATCAGACAGCGAAGCATGTATTCATGCATTGCTTGAACTGAATGCATCTGCGATCAAGAATGCTATGCAATGTTAACTTCTTAAACTATTGAATAATTGTTGTGATCACGAAAGATTTCAGAGCAGCAGCGAGAATGATGATGAAAACAAAGTTTCTGAAGCAATTTAAAATGACTAGAACATTCATTCTTTAACATGCAATCAACGTGAATAAATTTGATACATAGTTTAATTCTTGTTGTTTCAACTGCGTGAAGCAGTCGTATAAATAGCGAGTGATTTTCTACCTCAGAGAATTTTGTTCACTCAACATACATTGTAATTGTAATTGTAATTCATACATTCTTGTGACATCGATTTAAACTCAACTCATGAGAAACTCTATGCTATTTATATTGAGTGAACAAAACTCTCTGAGAAAGAAAATCACTCGTCGTTTATACAACTGCTTCACGCAGTTGAAACAATGAGATTGACACTGTGTTATCAAGTAATGAATCTATAGCTTCTATTCAGCGTGTGATGCTCAAGTAAACTCTTGATGAGAGTGTTTGTGCTGTTTGATTATGACACATCATCTTTGCTCTGCTCTTCATTGATGATATTCTATACAACGATGTTTCGATTCAATCTTCGATTCAAAGACGAAAGATGTTTTCTTTGCACTCATGATGCTCGTGATTGTAATGTACGTAGAGCTGTGTTTTCTTACTCAATGATTGTCATTCATTGAGCAGAGAAATATGTGATGAAAGAGAGATGCACACGATGAAAAGATAGAGTGTGATTGTACTGAGTAACTCTTTTCTTCTCTTGATTTGACTTGTGTCACGTAGACGTTGAATGAATTGTTAGTATAAATGTGCAATCGCAATCATTCAATGTTTGACTCTGATCAATGAAAGAGAATGCGTTCTGATCATTCTCTTGAGCTTTCGATTTTCCACGTGAATAGATGAATGACTTGACGTCAAGTAAAGAAGGTGAGCTCAAGCTCTCTCAGTATATCAGCGTGATCAACAAATCACTACTTCTTTGAGCACTGTAATCACGTCTCTCAATACTTGAAACAACTATTCTACCTGATATCTTTTCATCAATTACTCGATGACACTGTCAATGTGATGAAGACGTTTTGATATCGACGCAGTCGATGAGTTGCAAATTCTTCAATCACTTGTAGTCACAATTTGCAGACTCTTCATCTGAATTGTCTTTTTCACTAGTAGTATCTTTTCATCTCTTACTGACATTGACATGTCATTAATCTTCTTCGTAGATCAATTGTGACTGTTAGAGAGAGTGTTGTCACATGAGTGAAAACTCTGCATGATGACTTTTCTGATCACGTAACGTTCTAACATCATTTGAACTGCATTGAATTGAGATCTCTTGACTCTTTTGACTTCTATTTGAACACAGAATAAAATCAAAAGATTCGTAGTTGACATCATGTACAGATGAATCTCGTTGTCAGCTCACTCAACATACATAACATAAAGTTCTTCATGAGTCGATTTAATCAATGTCATAAGAATGTATAAATTTATTATTATTATTATTATTATTATTATCATGAATTCACTCTTTATGTTTTCTGATGATTTTGTCATGATACTTCTTCAAAAACATTGAGAATCATTGCTTTTATAAAATAATCTCATGAAAACTTTATTTCATCTTCATTGACATTATAAAGACAATGTGTAGATTATTCAAATTCTTCATGAAAACTTAAGTGAAAGCTTGATAACTTTTCTTCATTGTTTCAATGATTTTCAAAATTTCAATCTTTAATCTTTAATTGTTAACTTTTGTTTCTTTTGCAGTTTATTGCATCAAAGCATTGCTTAAGTCAGCTGTTCATTAATATTAAGAAAGAATTCATCTTTTACTTCTTTGCTTTCTAATTTCATTATATGATGTTTGTTTTCTAATATAGTGTTTTGCAAGATTAAAACATCATCATTGCAACTTTGTTGCAATCATGTTGCTGTTATCATGCTTGAATATCAAATCATCATCTTTAAGAAAAGTTTGAAATAATTAAAACTGTGATGATTGAGTTTATTAAATGAATAAATGAGACTTATAAAAGTGATATGACAATGTGATATTCTAAGCAGACACAGAATGAGTATATATTATGATAAAGTTAATTATTAAGAAGTTCTTGATAACTTGAGAGAATTGATCAACTATAAAGAGTTTGTCAAGCATTATTAAGTTGAACACGACATAATTCATGATATATTAAGTCAAAGATATGACGTGATTTAAATGATGTCTTGACAAAGTCACAAAGTTTCAAAGTTAACTCAGATTTGATCTTCAATTCAGCTTTTGACTTTAGTCTCTGATTTAATCTTTATGTATCAATTCATCATGATAATTGAGTTGAATTCAAAATGTTAACTTGAAACTTAACTTAATAATCAGTTTAAGTGCATTTAGTTTTGAAGAAGCTAGATTTCATTTACTTCATTTGAGATTCTGAGACAAATGATTTGAGCATTAATGAAATCACTTACTTATATAAATGAGATTCTCACGCAAACAAGGTTTTCGCGCACGCTAGTACAGAATAGGTAAAGCGAATTTTTATTTTTTAATTCTTTTTATTTTCAAATGCTTCATTATTTTGAATGTTAATCACATCATCATGAAGAAGCATTTAAAGTCAATCAATCAAAAGCATCTTCAATTAGCTATTACAATTTATTAGAATAATGTATTCAAGCTTTCACTTCAAAAGATTACTCATCAGCATGACATCATGAAATTTACACTTCAAGAACATATCAACAATTCTGAATCTTCTCAGATTTTTCATCAGTAATATCAGTGACTCATCTTTGAACAAAAGAAAACTTTGACTGATTGAATATTACTTATGATCTTCTGAAACTGATTATCACAAGTCAATCAAATTCAATTCATGATAATGAAGTTACTTTAAAGTAGTTAACAGAATGATGATTTGAATATCAATTGAATACAAAGATTTCTACAACATCATACAAAGTTGACTTTTATGTTTAATCAAGCATTGAATAAAGAGTGTGCTGCTACGCATAATAAAGAGCTGATCAATGATTGATTTGATTTATATACTCAAGTTCTTGAAGACTATGATTTACAATCTTCAAATATTTACAACATGAATGAAAAAGACTTCATCATGAAAATAGCAAGCAAATGCAAAGTCATATGTTTCAAAGAGCAACTATCAACAATGACTTAAGATGATAATTAAGAGTGAATCTCATTCATCAAGTGTGTAAATTCTAACAAAGTGATTTTATGAATTTGATTCATCTTTAAAGACAAGATGTATCTGAAGATTTAATTTGATGTTTTGAAGAATGTAAAAAATGTAGAAGAAGTAATAATAATAAATTCATACATTCTTGTGACATCAATTAAGTTGACTCATGAAAAACTTTATGCTATTTATATCGAGTGAACAAAACTTTCTGAGATAGAAAATCACTCGCTGTTTATATAATTGCTTCACGCAGTCGAAACTATTATTATGAGACTATGTATCAAATTAGTTCGCGTTGATTGCACGTTAAAGAATGAGTGACTTAGTCACTTTAAATTGCTTCAGAAACTTCGTTTTCATCATCATTCTTGCAGCTGCTTTGAAACTCTTCGTGATAATAATGATTATTCAATAGTTTAAGAAGTCAACGTTTCATAGCATTCTTGATCGCAGATGCAATTAGTTCAAGCAATGCATGAATACATGTTTTATCATTTGATGATTTCAATCGCAGTTGCATTGCATATTATTTGCGTCTGAAACGTTTTTGAAGTGCAAATAAACATTCAGATTTATGCGTTTAATTCTGATGTAAATGATGAGAGTGCTTTCAATCTTCTGAAAATTATTTTACATCTTTATCATCTTGTTGAACAGATGTGATCTTTGTATCGAGATGATGTAAACATCTGCAATGCATTTTCTATATTTCTCTCATCATTGCTTTCACTAACTTTTGTGATACTGTGCTATTGCAATGCTGTCACTAGTTAAAATCGTCGCAGCGAAAGCTAATCACTTGCGTCTCAACTGTATTTTCATATTTTCTTGAATTAAGTTATTCAGAAGTGTCACTTTCTTGATGACAAAAGAGCGAGAAATGATGCAATTGACATTCATCAGACAAGTGCATATCAGTTTGCATGCTTGACTGATTTTCTGCATACAATTATTGACTTGACTGCGTAACATGATCTTGTTTTGCAGCATGTTCAAATGAACATGCAGCGAGCTTGTGTACATTTCTGCTTTCAGAGTCTCAATGCTTACTCTTTTGAACATCTTTGCAACGTGATGCAAAGTCTGATTCTGTAATGTTTCAAGTCTACATTCTTTGTCTGACAGCTTTCTTTCTTTTTCTTGCTGATGTCAGACTGATGCTTCAAATGCAATTTCTAATTTTACTACTGCTGAGTATATCTGTCTTGCTTTTGTGAAGATTACTTCTCATGTAAAGACTTCAAATTGACTAAGTGCTAGCATTCATATGACGTAATTCACTTCAATTTGATGAAGATGCGCACTTCATTGCAATTTCGTGTTCAGTTGTACTTTCAGAACATGCACGTCTGATTTCAACTTAATAACTGAGCTTTCTATTTATATGCTAATCATCATGTTAAATCTTTTTGATTTTCTAATGAAGTGCGTAAATTCATACTTTTCTGATGCAAATGTTACGTCATGAGTGCAAGTTTATTTTGCACAGATGTTATGCATTCTGCTTAGTGTTTTGCAAATTTCTTCAATGAATCTATCATATACTAGAATATTAATGTCATTTACAAAGTCAAGCACTTCAATCTTAATTCTTAATGCTTTGCACTTCTCAATCAAACTTGCGTTGAAGAATAGAAAGAGAATCAATGAAATGAGAAATCTTTATGATATGTTTGCATTTATCTCGCGCATGTCACTCATTTATTCATCAAATCTCAATGATGTTTCTTGATTCTTAAGAAAGCTGCATGCTCACTCAATTATATAGTTTGAAGTTCTTTTCATTTTCAAAGTATGCAGAAGTCTGACATGTGAAACTTAATTGAACACTTTGACAACATTTAAACTTAGCATGAACGTTATGTATTTGATTTTGCAGTCTCATATCATGTGAATCTGATCTACTAGTAAATTTAATGTCGAGATCATAAATCACTTGCATCTCGCTTTCATTTGAGCATCAGATAGCATGTGATGAGTCTCAGCTATATTGCTCAGTCTTTTAGTCATAATTGACTTCAAAGCTTTTTTCATGATATCAAGCAAAGCAATGAGTTGATATGTCTTTGAATCAGTATAATCACTCTTCTTCAATTTGCATAGTACTATCATTTGAGTTTTTTTAAACTGCTTCGAATGATATCTGTGTATTACACATGCGTTGAATAAACTCATCAGTATCAAGATCAGTTTTGCAAGATTTGTTTGCAACGCTTTGTTCAAAATGTCTAAGACATCTGATGCTTTGTCTGCTTTTACTCTTTTGATTGTCTGTCTCACTTATGTAGAAGAAGTAAAGAAAACTCACATAACTGTCAGCAATAATGAGTGAATCAGCAACAAAATTGATCTTGATTGACTTCAAAAATGCTTTGAATTTGAATTAGCAAAATGACAACAAGAAAAGTTTCATCTTTTAATAATTAATGAACATGTCTTTCATTTAACTAGCGAAGCAATTATGTTTTGCAAGAAGAATCACATTATTTTATTATATCTTTCTTCACATTCTATTAATTTACTTCAATCTCTGAATGTAAAAGTCTTTCTATCATTAATCATTATTTACAAGCTGAAGCTTAAAGCATTTACTTGATTGAATGCTGAATATTCAATTAACAAGTCAAATTTCATAAAATTGTATTTGCAAGCTTAAAAGATTGCTTTGATGACAAGCAACATACAGAGTGCTTGAGTTAAATCTGATTTAACACTTCTAGATTGTATTATTGTTTTATCAAAGCTTTCTATCATCATTAAATCTCGTTCTATCACTTCTTCAGATATTACAATTCAAAGCTCAAGCGATGTATCATTTTCAATATCATTCATCTCATTCAATGCTATTAAGATGAACATGCTCATGAAGTAAATGATCAACAATGATGATTCTACTGCTAAAGCTTAAGCTTTAAAAAAGCTTGTTAAGACATGCAAATCTGTTTATGCTACGTTTATTCTTCTTCAAAGTACTAATAAAGATTTACTTCTAGCTGCTTATCATTAACATGAACATGTCACATGTTTCAGAAATCACTACATTGACGCTAGAATTCTGAATCTTGAGATCATTGAGAAGTGAAATCAGAAGATTAAAGACAAGACTTAAGAAAAATTTAATAAGTAAAATGACATGCTATTAAATTGATGACTAAAGAGTTTTCATCATTACTGATTCTGAACTCTTTGCAGAATGTGTTTTTAAACAGCGAAATTCTATGAAAAAAGCTTCATCTGCATTCACTCTCTCATTATCTTCTTCATTTACAAGCTCAGCATAAACAAAGCTAGTTCAGTCAGCAAAGAAACATTGAAAGCAAATTCAGAAGTTGAATTGAAACAATAGCATCATGAATCAAGTGACAACGTTGAATTCACTCATTTAAATCACTCACAGTGAAAGAACAATTAAATCTTCTTGAAATCATGTTTTTAAAAACATTACTGAAAGCTTTTTCAAAAACTTTTTTTAAAGCTTCTTCATCAAAAGTTTCTTCACAAGCTTTATCATCAAAAACTTCTTCAAAAGTGTTATGAGCATATTAAGATTGATAAGACTGAACAAGACTGACTAGTTAAGATCTGACTCAGATTTGACTCAGATATGACTCAACTTTTTTTTCTTTTTCAACATTCTTTTCTTTCATCAACATCTTGTTCATCTACATCACATTCTTTTCATGTCACAAACACATTTCTTTCAAGTTTAACGCAGTCTCTGAACATTACATAAATAAAAGCTTTTGTATCAATCTTCTTCTGTATTCTTAATATTCAGTTATAGCTATCTTTAAAGATCAAGCACTATCAATTCTGATCTTCATTAATTGTATCATTTAGACATGATTCTGACATTATATTAAGAATTTCGTTAATCACATGATACTGATCTCATTACTCATTCAACATACTCGTTTAAACAGAATGAGTTTAAAGAAATTCATTTATTTGATAATTAATGACAATCGAAAGATAGAATAACATTAAAAGATTGAATAAAATCAACGACAAGACTGTTTGAATTGCTAGACTACTTATCACTCATTAAGTATGCAAAGTTCACTCAATTACAAGAATCATAATAAAGAATCTTCATGAATTGCTCAAGAATCAAATCGATCGATAGATTCAATGATAAAGAATCTTCGTTGTTTGCTAGAGAATCAATCAATCAATCAACAAACAAATCTCATCTTCTTTGTTGAAGATTAAACATCATCTCATACATCTTTCTTTTTCAATCGTTGAGCATCGTCATTTGTTCAACTCTTTTTCAAACAAATCTCATCATGTCTAGTTATTCATTTATTGAAGAGCGTTCTGAAGAATTTCAAAATCGTTTCTCTCAAATCTTTGATGCTGATTCATCGAAATCACGAACGAAATCATCAAGTGCTGCGTCATTCATTCATGAAGATGACAAATTATTTACTGAAACAATAATACTCTTCATGTTTTACGAAATCTGAAAGGCTCGAAGTCTAGTTCTTGATGAAGAAACAGATCAACTCTACGAGTTAGATAAACAACAAGAAGATGAAATCAAAGAGTTGAAGACTAAACTTCAAGCTAAAGAAAACACTTCTTCTGATTTCATTTACTCTGAGCGTTTTAGATCTCAAAAAATATCTGATTCTTCGCTGTTTACTGATGAAAAGATCTTTATTTGAAAGAATTGATACGAAAAAATTCAGAATAAACTAGAGATCAACGTCAATCTCTTTTCTAATGAATGAGTCAAATTGAGCTATATACATTCTAGATTATTCGATGACGCAGCTGAGATCACTCAAGCTAGACGTGAACGCAGCTGTGTCAATCTTTATAAGATTGTCGATGATCTTTTGAAAGAGCTAGCTCAGTTGTTCAATGATTCAAATAAGAAAGTCAACTTTCGTAGAGAATACTACAATCTGATTCAGAGATCAAAGAAATTCAGCGAGTTTTATACTCAGTTTCAACGACTATCTTTCTATCTAGATTATCACGAAAAGCAATTGATCATCGATTTAAAAGATAAAATCAACTCTCGTTTTCAATTCATTTGAGTAGATCAACTAGTTCAACCTGATTTTCTAAAAGAAATTCATTTCTATCTGATTCATTTGAATAATGATCAGCGAGTCATTCGAGAGATCAAGAACAAGATCAAACATGTTGATGATCTTTTCAAGACTATCTTTCATAAAGCAACTGTTATCACTCAACAGTCATTCAATTATTCAAAGCTTGATCATCTAAAGTCGTGTGACGCGATTTTAACTAGCATCAAAGAAGCAGACATTCTAGTTGAAAGCTGTTTTGTATGTCATAAATCAGATCATAGTTCTAAAGAGTGTCTCGATTGATCTACTAAAATCAATGCAGTGAACAATGAATATGATCGCTTTGATTTCAATTCGAATTTCGATTCAAAAAACTAGTCATCTCTTCAAAAGTCACTGAAGAGATAGAAATTATATCTTTGTGCAAACTAGACGAAATTTTATCGAAAGAAAATTACTTTGAAAAGTCGTTTCTAATTGACACTCATCTCATCTCTCAGAATCAATCTTTCAGTCTTCATTTTCTAATAGACAGTGATTCAGTCATTTACATGATCGTACATTCTAATCTAGTTAATAAAGTATGCGAGAAACTGAGAATTCAACCTATATCACTGACAAAAGAGAAGCTAATAAGAGATTATGATGAAAAGATATTTAAGAAGATCATCACTCATAAAATTCTATTCAATCTCATCATCAAAAGTCATAAGAAATTGACTGTATCAATGTTAATAGCTGATATTAATCATCATAAAGTCATATTGAGTAAGTTCTGAATGAATAAAAACGAAATATTACTGAATATGCAAAACAACGTCATTGTTTTTTCAAATCAATTGAATACTTCTATTTCAGTTTTTTCGATCTCTCTCAATTCAAAGCACTCAAGTTGATCGTGATCATCTTCACTTTCTTCAATCATTCAAACTAAGATTTTTATGATGCTCAAACAACTTGTTCAAAAAGAGTCATTCTCGATTCAAAGCATAAATGCAGCTTCATTTAAAACATTGTTAAATTGTTCAAAGAAGAACAAGATCAAAGTCTTTGCTCTATTCATGATGAACATCAATAGAAAAATCGCGTACAATACTCAGTGCGATTTGAACGCTTTAAACGTCTTTTCAATTGATGAAACGACTCAAAATTTGAAAGATATTAAAGCGAAGCTGTCATTGAAATATCATGAGTTTTTAAATGTTTTTGATCGAGCTCAATTGAATAAACTACTCTCTCATCGCTTCTATGATCATAAAATCAAGCTCATCAATGATTCAACGTTTTCTCGCTGTCAAGTCTATCAAATGTCTTCTGTCAAACTTCTGAAAGTAAAGAAGTACTTAAACGAGAATCTGTTGAAGAAATTCATCACTTCTAGTCAGACTCTCTATTTCTTTCTCGTTCTATTCGTTCTCAAAGCAAATGAAGATTTTCGATTCTGCGTGAACTATCAAAAGCTAAATGTCATTTTCAAAAGAAATAAATATTCTCTATCGCTGATAAATGAGATCATTGATAAAATAGTGAATTGCAAGCATCTGACTAGATTGAACATCATATCAGCGTTCAACAAACTTCAAATGCATCTCAATAATGAGAATTACATTACTTTTATCACTGCTTTAGAAGCATATAAATATAAGATGCTATCATTCAAACTGACTAATGAATCGATCTTCTTTCAGCAATATATGAATGACATTTTATGAAACTTTCTGAACAACTTTTGCCAAGCTTATTTAGATGATATTCTCATTTATAGCAAAATGAGAAAGAAACATAAAAATCACGTCAAACTAGTATTGAGTCGACTATGTGAAGCTGAACTGCAGATGAATATTTGAAAGTGCGAATTCAATGTAAAAGAGACTGTCTTTCTAGAAGTCATTGTATCAGAACTAAATCTTTGTATGAATCTCAGCAAAGTGACAGTCATAGTCAGCTGAATTACTTTGATCAATCTAAAAAAAATTCAGAGCTTCGTGAGATTTGTTAACTTCTATCATCGTTTCATTAAGAACTTCTTGAAGCTAGTCAAATCATTCACTCAGTTGACTAGAAAAAACACATCTTTTGTTTGAAACAAAATTTGTGTTCAAGTCTTTGACAATTTAAAGAAACAAGTCAGCTCAATTTCAGTACTTCATCACTTTGATCTCAAATGACAAGCTATTCTGAAGATTGATGCTTCAAACTATGTAAAAGATGAAATACTATCTCAGTACAATAATGAGAGAGTTTTTCATTCGATGATCTTCTACAGCAAAAGCATGATTCTCACTGAAATTAATTATCACATTTACAACAAGAAATTGCTAGTCATTATTTGATGCTTTGAACATTGATGACTTGAGCTGAAATGCATTGAACTACTCATTCAGATGTTTGTTACGAGCGTATCAAGATCGATAAGACTGAACAAAGCTAGTCAAGATCTGATCTAGATCTGACTCAGGTTTGACTCAGATATGACTTAACATCTTTTTTCTTTCTTAATACTCTTTTCTTTCACCAACATCTTGTTCATCTACATCATCTTCTTTTCATGTCACAAACACATTTCTTTCGAATCTAGCGCAGTCTCTGAACATTACATAAATAGAAGCTTTTGTATCAATCTTCTTCTGTATTCTTAATATTCAGTTATAACTATCTTTAAAGATCAAGCACTATCAATTCTGATCTTCATTAATTGTATCATTTAGGCATGATTCTGACATTATATTAAGAATTCGTTAATCACATGATACTGATTTCATTACTCATTTAACATACTCGTACAGACAGAACGAGTCTAAAGAAATTCATTTACTCAATGATCAATGACAATTGAAAGACAGAACAACACTAGAGAGTTGAATAGAATCAACGACAAGACTGTTTGAATTGCTAGACTACTTATTGCTCATTAAGTACGCAAAGTTCACTCGATTACGAGAATCATGATAAAGAATCTTCGTGAATTGCTCAAGAATTAAATCAATCGACAGATTCAATGATAAAGAATCTTCGTTGTTTGTTAGAGAATCAATCAATTAACAAACAAACCTCATCTTTTTTGTTGAAGATTGAATCTCATCTCATACGTCTTTCTTCTTCAATCGTCAAGCATCATCATTCGTTCAACTCTCTTTTCAAATAAATCTCATCATGTCTAGTCATTCGCCTACTCAAAAGCGTTCTGAAGAATTTCGAAATCGTTTCTCTCAAATCTCTGATGCTGATTCATCGAAATCATGAACGAAATCATCAAGTGCTGCGTCATTCATTCATGAAGATGATGAATCATTCGCTGAAACAATAATATCTCTTGTGTTCTACGAAACCTGGTTTTCTAAAAGAAATTCATTTCTACCTGATTCATTTGAATAATGATCAGCGAGTCATTCGAGAAATCAAGAACAAAATCAAATGCATCGATGACGTTTCAAAAACTATCTTTCATAAAGCAACTGTTATCACTCAACAGTCATTCAATCATTCAAAGCCTGATCATTTAAAGTCGCGTGACGCGGTTTTAACTAGCGTCAAAGAAGCAGACATTCTAGTTGAAAGCTGTTTTATATGTCATAAATCAGGTCATAGCTCTAAAGAGTGTCTCGATCGACCTACTAGAATTAATGCAGTGAACAATGAATATGATCGCTTCGATTTTGATTCGAATTTCGATTCAAAAAACTAGTCATCTCTTCAAAAGTCATCAAAGAGATAGAGATTATATCTCTGTGCAAACTAGACGAAATTCTATTGAAAGAGAATTACTTTGAAAAGTTGTTTCTAATTGACGTTCATCTCATTTCTCAGAATTGATCTTTCAGTCTTCGTTCTTTAATAGACAGTGATTTAGCCGTCTACATGATTATACATTCTAACCTAGTCGATAAAGTATGCGAGAAACTGAGAATTCAACCTATATCACTGACAAAAGAGAAGCTAATAAGAGATTATGATGAGAAGATATTTAAGAAAACAATCACTCATAAAATTCTACTCAATCTCATCATCAAAAGTCATAAGAAATTAACTGTATCAATGTTGATAGCTGATATTGATCATCATGAAGTTATATTGAGTAAGCTCTGAATGAACAAAAACGAAATATTACTGAATATGCGAAACGACGTCATTGTTTTTTCGAATCAATTGAATACTTTTATTTCGATTTTTTCGATCTCGCTCAATTCAAAGCACTCAAGTTAGTCGCGATTAACTTCGTTTTCTTCAATCACTCAGACTAAGATCTTTATGATGCTTCAACGACTCGTTTCAATCACTGCTCAGAAAGAGTTATTCTCGATTCAAAGCATAAAGATTGCTTCGTTTAAAACATTGTTGAATCATTCAAAGAAGAACAAGATCAAAGTCTTTGCTCTATTCATAATGAACATCAATAGAAAAATCACGTACAATACTCAGTGCGATTTGAACGCTTTAAACGTCTCTTCAATCAATGAAACGACTCAGAATTTGAAAGATATTAAAGCAAAGCTGTCATTGAAATATCATGAGTTTTTAGATGTTTTTGATCGAGCTCAATTGAATAAACTACTCTCTCATCGCTTCTACAATCATAAAATTGAGCTCATCAGTGATTCAACGCCTTCTCGCTGTTGAGTTTATCAAATGTTCTCTGTCAAACTTCTGAAAGTAAAGAAGTATCTGAACGAGAATCTGTTGAAGAGATTCATCACTCTCAGTCAGATCTTCTATTTCTTTCCTGTTTTATTCGTTCTCAAAGCAAATGAAGATCTTTGATTCTGCGTAAACTATCAAAAGCTAAATGTCATTTTCAAAAGAAATAAATATTCTTTATCGCTGATAGACGAGATCATTGATAAAATAGTGAGTTGCAAGCATCTGACTAGATTGAACATCATATCAGCGTTCAACAAACTTCAAATGCATCTCAATAACGAGAATTACATCACTTTTATCACTGCTTTAGAAGCATATAAATATAAGATGCTATCATTCAAACTGACTAATGAATCAACCTTCTTTCAGCAATATATGAATGATGTTCTATGAGACTTTCTGAACGACTTTTGCCAAGTCTATCTAGATGACATTCTCATCTATAGCAAAACGAGAAAGAAACATAGAGATCACGTCAAACTAGTATTGAATCGACTACGCGAAGCTGAACTGCAGATGAATATTCGAAAGTGTGAATTCAATGTAGAAGAGACTGTCTTTCTAGAAGTCATCGTATCAGAACTAGATTTTCGTATGAATCTCAGCAAAGTGACAGTCATAGTCAGCTGAATCACTTCGATCAATCTAAAAGAAATTCAGAGCTTCGTGAAATTTGTTAACTTCTACTGTTGTTTCATTAAGAACTTCTTGAAGCTAGTCAAATCATTCACTCAGCTGACTAGAAAGAACACGTCTTTTGTTTGAAATGAGATTTGTGTTCAAGTCTTTGACAATCTAAAGAAACAAGTCAGCTCGATCTCAGTACTTCGTCACTTCAACCTCAAACGACAAGCTATTCTAAAGATCAACGCTTTGAACTATGTAAAAGGTGAAATACTATCTCAGTACAATGACGAGAAAGTTCTTCATTCGATGATCTTCTACAGCAAAAGCATGATTCTCGCTGAAATTAATTATCACATCTATGACAAGAAATTGTTAATCATTATTCGATGCTTTGAACACTGACGACTTGAGCTGAAATACACTGAACTACTCATTCAGATGTTCATCAATCATCAGACTTTAAAGATCTTCATGAAAAACAAACAGTTGAGTCGATGACAAGTCAACTATCTGAACATTCTATCGAAGTTCAACTTTCAGATCATCTTTAGATCAGGCAAAACAAACACTAAAGTCAATGCTTTAATCAGAATGTTTCTAGCGAACGTTTCTGAATCAGCTCAGCGTCTTGAAGATTGTTTTCAAACTATTCTGACTCTTGATAGAGTTGATGTTCTATCTATTGAATCGAAAGCAAATCTCTATCAACAAGTATGTATGATCAATTAAATAAATGAGCTCTGCAGCGAATATAGACAAGCTATGAACGACAACAAACTCAAATTTCATATCACTAAACTGAAGAACTGCAAAATCATTGACGACGTTCTATTTAGAAAAGATCTACTGTGAGTTTCTGAGAACATGCACACGAAATTACTACAGAAAGTGCATGATCAATCTTTAATCTCTCATCTCGACAATAAACGAATCATTGATCTAGCTCAGCGTTTCTACTATTGATCAGATCATCAAGTTACTATTCAACAATACATTTGAAACTATCATGCTTGTCAGCGAAGCAAAGTCTCTAGAAATAGCATCAATGAACTTCATCATTCTCTCTCAATTTCACAGAAACGCTGAAAAGATATAGCTATGAACTTTATCACTGAACTATCTCTGTCAGAAGACTATAACGTCATTTGCACAATCATATGTTGTTTCATCAAAGAACATCACTATGTTTTCTGTCATTGAAAAGACGATGATATTTCAGTCGAAGAAACAATTTGAATCATGCTATGAAATGTTTATTGACTGCATGATTTACTCAGTTCTATTGTTTCAAACAAAGACTTTCAATTCATATCAACTATGTGAAAAAGTCTTTGCAAGCGACTGAGAATCACAGCTAGTCTATTCACAGTCTATCATTCTGAGATCAACAATCAATTGAAACGAGTCAATCAAGACATTGAATGCGAACTTAGAATCTACTGCAATTACATGCAAGATGACTGAGTTAAATGAATATCTATGATGAAATTCAGCAACAATTCAAATATTTTCTCAATCACTTCAATGATTCTCTTTTACTTCAATAAAGAATTTCATTCTTGAATGAGTTTCATGTTGAGATCATGTCTAGAAACTAATTAGAGTGCATGCGTGATTAGAATGTTTGATTGATAGAGATAGCTATAACTAAGACTTTAAGAATACAGAAGAAAGAAGGTACAAAAGATAAGAAGAACACACTCTATATAGTAGTTACTCAGATCAACGCTAGTCTCAAAGAAGACGTGTTGAAACACAAGAAAGATGTTAATTCAAAAAATGTTTATGACACAAAGAAATGTGTTTATCATAGAAATCTGTTGACTATTCGTAACACAAAGAAGTGTGTTTATCTAGAAGGCAATAGAAACTGGTTAGAAGATGCTAGAAAAGAGAAAAGATGCTGAGTCATATTTGAGTCAAATCTGAGTCAGATCTAGGTCAGATCTCGACTAAATCTCGACTAAATCATTGACTAGCTTTAATCAATTCTGATACATTCATAACATTACTTCTTTCTTCAAAAATTCATGTTTGCATGAATAAAACAAATGAAACGCAAATTTTCACTGTTTTTCAATTTAGTGTGACTTGTCTGAATAGAGCTTATAAAATTTAACTAGAACTTCTTTTGAGTTCTTGAATTCTTCTTTATTGACATAGTATCATTTGTCATCTTGATCTAGTTCTGTTCATTTGACTTTGTATTGTACTTGATCTCAATAGCATCTAGAGTTCAAAATGTCATCTATCTCTCAATGATCATCATCTTTAATAGTGAGTGATCTGAAAGATTCTGAATGCTGTTCTGATAAAAGATTGTTGAAATAAGAACGTAATAGCTTTAAACTGAACATCAAATGCAGCTGCTTCATGCTTATTGATAGACGAAGATGATAGAAGATTTCAACTTTGACAGTGATTTGATAAAGTTTTAACTGTTTGTCTTTCAAATTCTTACATGATTTAGTTGTCTTTATATTTCTAGAGAATAATCAAACTCAGTCATTTACTTCATAGATGATATCTCGTCTATGTTTATTGATCTGAGCTTCAATGATCTGCTTCATCTTTTTCAATTGCTGATGATCGAAGATAAGAAGCTCTTTCATTCAAATGATAATATCATCTGCTTTTCTAGCTTCAAGACGTTCATGAGTTATTTCATAGTCAGTAGTATCTGAATCGAAACTCATTCGTGAATAAAAACTCTTATTGAAGTAGAACGAAGTCATTGAGATGATCAAGAAGATATTGAAATTCTCGCTGAATTCTATCATTGATAGTCATTTTGCTCAGTCGTTCTGCATGTAATTGCAGTAGATTCTTAGTTTGCATTCAACATCTTGATTAGCTCATTTTGATTGATCATCAATCTCAGAATGATAAACTGTTGATAAACTAGTTGTGATTCTTAGTTGCTTGCAAAGACTTTGTCACATGATTGATATGAACTGAAAGTCTCTGTTCAAAACAATGAAACTAAGTAGATCATGAAGTCGATAAACGTTTCATAGCATGATTCAAACCGTTTCTTCAACTGAGATGCTCTCGTCTTTTCAATGACAGAGAACATAGTGATGTTTCTTGATGAGTCAACATATGATTGTGCAAATGACGTTATAATTTTCTGATAGAAGTAGCTCAGTGATGAAGTTCATAGCTATATTTTTTCAGCGTTTCTGTGAAATTGATAGAGAATGAAGAAGTTCATTAATGCTATCTCTAGATGTCTTGCTTTGTTGACAGGCATGACAGTTTCAAATGTAACGTTTAATCGTTGCTCAATGATCTGATCAATAGTAGAAACGTTGAACTAGATCAATAGTTCTTTGATTGTCAGAATGAAAGATGAAAGACTGATCATGAATTTTCTTTAGCAATTTCGTATACATTTTCTCAGAAACTCACAGTAGGTCTTTTCTGAACAAAACGTCGTTAACGATCTTGCAATGCTTTAATTCAGTGCTATGTAACTTGAGCTTGTTTTTGCTTATAGCTTGTCTATACTCATTGCAAAGCTCATTCATCTTGTTGACATCTTTTACTTACTGATAGAGATCAACTTCAGATTTGATAGCTAGAATATTTATTCTATCAAGTGTCAGAATGATCTGATAGCAATCTTCAGTACGCTGAGCTGATTCAAAGACGTTAATCAGAGACATTCTGATTAAAGCATCAACTTTAGAGTTCATTTTGCCTGATCAAAAAATGATCTGAAAGTTAAACTTGAATAGAATGTCTAAATAATTGACTTAACGTCGAGTTAACTGTTTGTTTTTCATGAAGATCTTCAAAGTCTGATGATCAATGAATATCTGAATGAGTAGTTCAATGCATTCAAGCTCAAGTCTTCAATGTTTGAAACATTGAATATTGACTAGCAATTTCTTGTCATAGATATGATAATTGCATTCAGCGAGAATCATGCTCTTGCTGTAGAATGCTACTGAGTGAAGAACTCTTTCATCATTGTACTGTGATAGAATTTCGTCTTTGACGTAGTCAGATACATTGATTTTCAGAATAGTCTGTCGTTTTGAATCAAAATGTCGTAGAACTGAGATTGAGCTGACTTGTTTCTTTAGATCATTAAAAGCTTGAACACAGACTTCGTTTCAAACAAAAGACGTGTCTTTTCTAGTTAGCTGAGTGAATGATTTGACTAGCTTCAAGAAGTTCTTAATGAAACGACAATAAAAGTTAACAAATCTCACGAAGCTCTGAACTTCTTTTAAATTGATTGACGTAGCTTAGTTGACTATGACTTTCACTTTGATAAAATTCATACGAAGATCTTGTTCTGAAACTATGACTTCTAAGAAAACAGTTTCTTCTACATCGAATTCGCACTTTTGAATATCTACTTGTAGATCAGCTTCTTGTAGATGATTTAATATCATCTTGACATGTTGTTGATGTTCTCATTGAGTTTTGCTGTAGATTAGAATGTCGTCTAGATAGACTTGACAAAAGTCATTTAGAAAGTCTCAAAGAACGTCATTCATATACTGCTGAAACGAGACAGAATCATTGATAAGTTTGAAAGATAACATCTTTGATTTGTACACTTTTAAAGCGATGATAAAGATAGTGTAGTTCTCACTATCAGAATGCATTCACAGTTTGTTGAAAGTTGAAATGATATCTAATCAAGTCAAATGTCTGCAATCAACTATTTTGTTGATCATCTCATCTATGAGCGATAGAAAATAGCAATTTCTTTTGATAATAGCATTGAGCTTTTGATAGTCAATGCAGAATCATAGATCTTCATTTGCTTTTAGAGCGAACAGAACGAAAGAAGAATACGAAGCTTTGCTAAAGATTATAAATTCTTTGAAAAGATTCTCGTTCAGATATTTCTTTACTTTCTGAAGCTTGTAGAAAGACATTTAATATGCTTGACAGCGAGATGACGTTGCGTCACTAGTAAGCTTTATCTTATGATCATACAAACGATGAGACGATAGCTTGTCTGCTTGAGCTCGATCAAAGATGTCTAGAAAATTCTGATATTTTGATGATAGCTTGACTTTAATATCTTCTAGATTCTGAGTCATTTCATCGACTGAAAAGACGTTTATGACATCTAGTTCGCATTAAGTATTGTAAACGATTTTTCTATTGATGTTTTCAATGAACATAGCAAAAATCTCTGTCTGATTCTTTTTTTTTCGTTTTACTAGTGCTTGAAAAGAGATGACGTCTATGTTTTGAATTGAGAATGACTCTTTCTGAATGAATGAAACTGAATGCTTGAACATCTTAGAGATCTTGCTGTGAGCTGCTGAAGAGATCAAAGTTGATCGCGATCAACTTGAGTGCTTTGTATTTGACAAGATTGAAAAAACCGAAATAGAAATATTTAATTGATCAGGAAATACGATAGTATCATGTCTCATGTTCAATAATATTTCATTTTTGTTCATTCAAAGTTTGCTCAATATGACTTCATGATGTTCAATATCAGCTATCAGCATTGACATAGTCAATTTCTTATGACTTTTGATCGTGAGATTGAGTAAAATCTTATGAGTAATAGTCTTTCTAGCTAGTTTCTCATTATAGTCTCGTATTAACTTCTCTTTTGCTAGTAATATAAATTGTATTTCAAGTTTCTGACATACTTTATTGACTAGCTTGTTATGTATCAGCGTGTAGACGATGAAATCACTATCTATCAAAGAGCAAAGACTGAAAGAATTGCTCTGAGAGATAAGAGAAGCATTGATCAGAAATGACTTTTCAAAATAGTTTTCTTTTGATAGAACTTTGATTTGACTGCACAAAGATATGATCTTTATCTCTTTGATGACTTTGAAAGAAATAGCTAGTTTTTTGAATCAGAATTGAACTCAGAGTTTGATGTAAATTGATCAAACTTGTCATTTTCTAATGCATTAATTCTTGATCAATCAGAGCATTCTCTAGAAGTATGATCTAGTTTGTGACAGATGAAACAGATTTCAGCTTGTAAATTAATGTCTTTGACGTTAGTTAAAATCACGTCATGCAACTTTGAATGATCGACAAGTGTAGTGACTTCGATCTTTCTATAGAAGTTCAATGAATCTCATTTCTCAGCAAAGATGACTTGCTTTCTGACTTTGATCAAGAATTTCTTTTCTTTGATGTCATTCATGACTCGATGCTCATTGTTCAAATGAATCAAATAACTACGAATTTCATTGAGAGATTTGAGCTGAATCAATTGACTACTTCAAGCTGCATGAAGATGATAAACTATCTTGTCTTGTAAATCGATGATCAATTGCTTTTCATGATACTCTAGATAAAAGAACAAACGTTGAAATATTGAATAGAAGTTGTTGAATTTGCTCTTTTCTTGAATGAAATTAGCATATTCTCTTCGAAAGTTTGTCTCTTTGTCAAGATTATCATATAGCTGAGCAAGTTCATTTAACAAATTATTGATCATTTTATAAAGATTCAATGAATCATGTTGATATCAAGCTAAAGTAGCTTTGACTGCATTTTCGTCAATTCTGAAGTGAATATAAATCAGTATGACTTTATCAGTATTGAAATAATTGACGTTGATTTCTAGCTTGTCACGAATCTTTTCTTGTCAATCATTTCAGAAAGATTCTGTTTCATCAGTAAATAGAGATGAATTCGAAAGCTTTTGAGATCACTTGAATGAATTGAACATGATGAAAGAAGTAGAAGTATCTTCTTTAGTCAATCGCAGTCAATGTTGTAGTCTCATCATCTGATCTTGAAGCTTTTTAAGATTTAAATTCAATTATTCTTTTGCTTGATCAATTTTCTTGAAATGAGTCTTTCATATTTGTTCGCTGAGTATTTTATCAAATAGCTCACAAGCTTTTACATTTAAATCTTGTTAAGTTCAAAGATTGTTTAGATCTTCTAGAAAAACTTCTGAATCTTGTTTGATTCAATGTTGTAGCTGCTTTACATTTTTGATATCTCAGAGAGTAGAGACTTTCTGTTGAGATCATGTCTAGATCATTCAATCAAAGAAGCTTGAGACTGATATGTATGTATTGCTCTTTAAAGATAGCTATAACAAGACATTAAGAATACAGAAGAGAAAGAGTGCAAGCTCTTCTATAAATAATGGCTTGAGGCTGCGCTAGGCTCAATACAGATGTGATGTAATATGTCAGATGTGTTTGTCTAAAAGAATGATGAAAGAGATGAATGAAGAAAGTGCTGAACAACGAGAAGAAGTGCTGAGAATGACTCGAAGGGTTCAATAGAGATGCGCTAGGTTCAAACTAGGCATAGCATCATCTGAATTCTGATCGATTCAGGCATGTTTGTAACATTACTTTCTTCTTCGAACATTCATGTTTGCATGAATAGAAAAGAAATAAGAGCAAAAAATTCATCGTGTTTTCAATTTAGTGCGACTTATTCAAGTATAGCTTATGAAATTCATTCAGAACTTTCTTCAAATCATCGAATTCTTCTTTATCGACATAGTATCATTCGTCGTCATGATCTACCTCGATTCATTTGATCTTGTATTGTAGTCTTTCTCTATATCGCCTGAAGTTCAATATATTGTCTACTTCTCAGTGCTCTTCATTCTCTTCAATGACTAATGATCTAAAGAGCTCAGAATGTTGTTTCGATAAAGAGTCGTTTAATGAAGGTCGTAGACACTTCGAACTGAACACTGAATGTATATGCTTCATGCTTCTAGATAGCTGAAGGTGATAGAAGATCTCAACTTTGACTGTGATTGAATAGAAGTTGAGCTGCTTGTCTTTCAAATTCTTGCATGATTTAGTGGTTTTGATGTTTTCAAAGACTAATCAAACTTGATTATTTACTTCATAAATGACGTCTCATTTATGCTTGTTCACCTGAGCTTCAGTGATCTGCTTGATCTTTTTCAATTGTTGATGATCGAAGATAAGAAGTTCGCTCATTCAAGTGATAATGTCATTGATCTTTCTAGCTTCAATACGTTGACAAGTCGTTTTATAATCAGTCGTATCTGAATCAAAACTCATTCGAGGGTGAAAGTCTTTATTGAAGTAGAAAGAAATCATCGAGATAGTCGAGAATGTATTGAAATTGTCACTGAATTTCATCATTGAAAGTCATTTAGCTCAGTCATTCTGCATGTAATTGCAGTAGGTTCGAAGTTCATGTTCAACATCTTGATTAGCTCGTTTCGACTGATCATCGATCTCTGAATGATAGACTGTTGATAGATTGACTTTGATCTTCAGTCGTTTGCAAAGACTTTGTCACATGATCGATATGAACTGAGAGTCTCTATTCGAAACGATAGAACTGAGTAGATCATGAAGTCGATAGACGTTTCATAGCATGATTCATACTGTTTCTTCGATTGAGATGTCATCGTCTTCTCAATGACAGGAAACATAGTGACGTTCTTTGAAGAGATGACATATGATCATGCAAATGACATTATAGTTTTTCGATAGAGATAGCTCAGTGATGAAGTTCATAGCTATATCTTGTCAACACTGCTGAGAAATCGATAGAGGCTGAAGCAAATCATTTGTATCATCTCGAGATGCTTTGCTTTGCTGACAGGCATGACAGTTTCGAATGTATTGTCGAATAGTTGCTCGATGATCTGATCAATAGTAGAAGCGTTGAACTAGGTCAATCGTTCGTTTAATGTCAGAGTGCAAGATTGATGATTGATTATGAATATTTCGAAGCAATTTCGTATGCATTTGTTTCAACATTCATAGTAGATTCTTTTTGAATAGAACGTTGTCAATGATTTGACAGTTCTTTAGCTTCATGTCATGAAGCTTCAGTTCATCTTTGTTCATAGCTTGTCAATACTCATTGCATAGTTCATTCTTCTGATTGACTAGGCGTACGCGTTGATAGAGATTAGTCTCGTATTCAGATTCGATTTCGAACTCAATTGATAGAACGTTTATTCAATTCGAGATCAGTATAGTCTGAAAACAATCATCTATGTCTTTAGCTGATTCAGAACTATTAATCATTGACATTCTAGTTAAAGCATCGACTTTGATGTTTGTTTTGTCTGATTGAAAGATAATCTGAAAGTTAAACTTCGATAGAATATTCAGGTAGTTCGCTTGTTGTCAAGTCAGCTATTTGTTTTTCATAAAGATCTTCAAAGTCTGATGATCAGTAAACATCTGAATAGATAGCTCAGTACTTTCTAGTTCAAGTCGTCAGTGTTCAAAACATTGAATGATAGTTAGCAATTTCTTGTCATAGATGTGATAATTGCATTCAGCTGAAATCATGCTCTTGCTATAAAAGACTATCGAGTGAAGCACACTCTCATCATTGTACTGAGATAGTATGTCGTCTTTTACATAGTTGAATGCATCGATTTTCAAAATAGCTTGACGTTTGACATCGAAATGACGTAGAACTAAGATCGAGCTGATCTGCTTCTTTAGATTGTCAAAGACTTCGACGCAGACTTTGTTTCAAACAAAAGACGTGTCTTTTTGAGTCAGTTGAGTGAATGACTTGACTAGTTTTGAAAAGTTCTTGATGAAGCGTCGATAGAAATTGACGAAGTCGACGAAGTCTTGTACCTCTTTTAGGTTAGTAGATGTAGCTCAATTGACTATAGCTTTCACTTTGATAGAATTCATGTGAAGATCTTGTTCTGATACTATGATCTTTAAGAAGACTGTTTCTTCTACGTTGAATTTGCACTTTTGAATATCTATTTGCAGATCAGCGTCTCGTAAATGATCTAGTATCATCTTGACATGTTGTCTATGCTTCTTTTGAGTCTTGCTGTATATGAGAATGTCGTCTAAATAAGCTTGGCAGAAGTCATTTAGAAAGTTTCATAGAACATCGTTCATATATTGCTGAAACGAGGTCGAATCGTTTGTTAATTCGAATGATAGAACCTTTGATTTGTACGCTTCTAAAGCGATAATGAAGGTCGTATAGTTCTCACTATCGAGATGCATACGAAGTTTGTTGAAAGCGAAAATTATATTCAGTCGAGTCAGATGCTTGCAGCCAACGATTTTGTCAATCATCTCATCTATGAGCGATAGAGAGTAGCGATTTCTTTTAATAATGACATTGAGCTTTCGATAGTCGATGCAGAAGCAAAGATCATCATTGATCTTCAGAGCGAATAAAACGAGTGAGAAATATGAGATCTTGCTAGAAGTAATAAAACTCTTTGACAGATTTTCGTTCAGATATTCTTTGATCTTCTGAAGCTTGTAGAGTGACATTCGATAAGCTCGACATCTAGAAGAAGTGACATCGTTAGTGA
>JAABUL010002015.1_pt1 | contig 35536 bp, 35 predicted proteins | sample 5559151 | NCBI WGS metagenome assembly JAABUL01 (sample SAMN10711876, study PRJNA513368) | rock metagenome | isolation source: Antarctica rocks | place: Antarctica: Victoria Land, Pudding Butte sud | reverse complement strand
GGTTAGCTTATGTTCTCCTGAGTCATATAGATAGCCGGCCCTTCCCTTCTAGATACTTTCCTTCCTTAGCATTTATATACTCGTTACATTACACCCATATGACTCGCTCTATGCTGGCCCCTAACAAGATGCATTCAAAATTTCAAATAAAGCACTTCAAGTGAGCTTAATGAAACTGACTTTGATACTAATCAGTCTGTTCAACGCATATATAATTCAAAAATATCACTCAAAGCAGTTTAAAAAGACTTAGATGATAGTACTATGCAAATCAAAGAAGAGTGATTACATTGATTTGAAGATATATTGATTCATTGCTTTGCTTGACATCATGAGTAAGACACTGAAATCAATCATGATCAAAAGATTAAGCAATATTGCTGAAACTCATTTCATGCTTTCGAATGCTCAAATGAGAGCGAGATGCAAGTAATTCATGATCTCAACGCTAAATCTACTAGTAGATCAAGTACATGCAGTATAAGACTGTGAAATCAAGTACGTGATCTTCATGCTTAGTTTAAACATTGCTGAAGCATTCAATCATGTCTTGCACATCAGACTTCTGCATATTTTGAGAATGAGAAAAACATTGAACTATATAGTTAATTGAACTCGTAACTTTCTGAAAGACAAAGAATCATCACTGATGTTCAATGAATAAATCAGCATGATGCAACAAGTAAATGTTGACATATTGCAGAGATCTTTCATCTCATTAATTTTCTTTCTATTCTTCAACGCAAGTTTAATTGAAAAGTGCAAAGCATTAGAAATCAAAATCGAAATACTTAACTTCATAAATGATATCAATATTCTGATCTACGATAAATTTACAGAATCAATCTGTGAAACATTAAGCAGAGCACATGATGTCTGTACGACGTGAGCTTGAACACATGATATCACATTCGCTTCAAAGAAGTATGAACTCACACATTTCATACAAAAGTCAAAAAGATTTAATATGATGATCAGTTTATGTATTAAAAACTCAATAATAAAGTTGAAGTTAAACATATGAGTTCTTGAAGTTCAACTGAACATGAAATTACAATGAGATTTGCATCTTCGTCAAATAAAAGCAGATCACATCATCAAAATACTGATGCTTAGTCAATTCAAGATCTTCACTTGAGAAGTTACATTCACAAAGATGAAACAAATATACTCAGCAGTAGTAAGATTAAGAATAATGTTTGAAGCATCAGTATAACATCAACACGATAAAAAAGAGAAATTGTTGAGCACAGAATAATGACTAGAAGCTCTTTAAAATTAAGTGCTGTGTCATGTGACAGATGTTTTTCAAAAAGTAAACATCAAAATGCTGAAAGTTGAAACATATACATCTTTGCTTCATGTTCATCTAAATAAGCTACAGAATCAGACTACACTATACAGTTGAATCAACAACAGAATGCGAAAGACTCAGCAAGCATGTAAGATCATACATGCTTGTCTGATAAAAACTAATCAGCTCATTTCTTGCTTTTCAACTTCTAAAAAGATAATGTTTCTGAATGCTTCAATTTGCGAAGAAGTAAAAATACAGTTTAAATGCAGATGACTTGATTCTTCAACATTAACTTCAATGAATGAACATGCAATTGCACAGTTTCACAAAAGTCAATGAAATCTTAGATAAAAAAAACTATCAAAAACGCATTGCAAACATTAACACAACTTTCGCTCAAAGATCTCATCTATTCAAGAAATCAGTAAGAATACGTGATGATTTTCAAAAGATCAAAAGCACTTTTGCAACTTACATCAGAATTGAATGCATAAAGCTAAATGTTTATCTGCACTTAAGAAACGTTTTGAGCATGAATAGTTTTCAATGCAACTGCGAATGAAGTCATCAGATCATTAAGCATGTTCTGATGCATTACTCAAACTGAATGCATTTTCGATTGAATATGCTTCAAAACGTCGACTTCACGAACTATTGAATCATCATCGCAATCATGAAGAGTCTCAAGATGACAGCAAGAATGATGATGAAAACGAAGCTTTTAAAGCAGTTCAGAGTGACAAGAGCACTCATTCTTTAACATGCAATCATCATGAACAAATTTGATACATAGTCTCAGCTTTATCGTTTCGACTGCATGTAGCAGTTACATAAATAGCGAGCGATTTTCTATCTCAGAATGTTTTGTTTACTTGACATACATAGCATAGATTTTTCTCATGAGTCGATCTAATTGATGTCACAAGAGTGTAAGAATTTATTATTATTATTATTATTATTATTATCTACTTTCTGATTCAACTCAAGTACTTAATATCAATATTATAACTTGACTTAAATACTTGATATTAATCTTATGATTCAACTCAATATTGATTTCAAGTCAAGTCAGAATTCAAGTTTTCAACTCGACTCATTAAGCAATCAAAAATTCAGAATTTAACTATTGATAGAAGTTTTCTGAGCAGAATTCATAATACTATTGATCAGCATTTTCAGAACTCATAACTTATGAGAATATTGTTTACTACTAATAGAAATTTCTTGAGCAAAGCTCAGACATCTTTAGAACTCATGACTTATGAAAATACTGATTACTACTGATAGAAATTTCTCAAGCAAAATTCATGATACTATGAATAATGCAACAGAATAATGCAATTGATTAAAGCTTATGCTTGTCTACGTAGTAATTACTAGACTTGAGAAATCTCTATTAATAATAGTCAGTATCTTCATGAATTCTAATCAATACTCATGAGAAAATCTCTATCAATAATAGTCAATATTCTCATGAATTCTGATCAATACTCATGAGAAAACTTCTATTAATAGTAATTAGTATTCTCATGTACTTTGAAGATGCAATTAAATCAATTGCATTACTTTGTTGCATTATCATTCAATAAGTTAGTAGTAGTAAATCATATCTTAATAAGTCGAATCAAGAATTCAAGTCAATACTCAATATTAATATTATAACTTAACTTAAATATTCTGTTGCAAGCGTGTCTTGTTACTCTGAATTAGTCTAACATAAATCATGTTAGACTATTATAGACTAGTACAGAGCTGATGTTGACACGCTAGTGATCTAGCGCGTCTTCGTAAGTATAGAACTCTCAACGTGTCTCATCTTCTTTCTTCTTTAGCTTTGAACTTCTAGTTAAAATACACTCATATGATTCGCTTTATACAAACTCATAACATTAGTTCAAAGCTCATTAATCTTGCTATCAACGTGTAAATGATATAAAAACAAGCTACACAAATTAAACTTAAAGTTGAAATCAGAAATTTCAGCTTCAGTCAGAATCAGAATTCAAAATCAGTAATTTCAATAGAATCAAAACAGAAGAACATGAATGCGTTGCTCTTAACTAACTCTTTACTGAACTCATCATCAGAATTGAAATCAGAAATTTCAGCAGAACTTAAACTCAGAAAGTTTGATCAAAACCAGAAATTTTGACAGTAACATCAGAATTCTTCGATCAGCAATTTTCTACTCATATCATGACTAGAAGCTCAAAATCAGTGAGCATTGCTCACTATGAACTTCAAGATGCTAGAAGAAAGTCACTTTTATTACAGAATTAAACAGCATTAAAAGAAGTCATGAATGCATTATTTGATATAAAAGAAGAAAAGAACATGAACATGTTGCTTTTTGATCACAAAATGATTAAAATCAGCAACAATACTAAACTGAATGCTTGAATAAACACTTATGAAGCAGATGACATTATTGTCTTTATCAAGTACATGTATCAACAGCATGACATTGAAATAAAGATTTACAATAACATGATTCAGATGTTAGAAGATGTCAATGAAATAAACATCACATTAAAAGAACAGTTAAGAACTCAGCAGACTAGTCTGCAGAAAGAAATAAAAGATAAGAACGTGATTATACATTATCTGAAAATCACTTCAAGTCAACAGAGTTTTTCTATCTTTGAAGATTAAACTTCAAAGTTGATCAAGCTTTTGAATTCTTCTCTGTTTGAAGATTCAACGCAAAATGTAGATAATTGACTATTGCGAATGTGAAATAAGCTGAAGATAAACAAGAATCACTTTTTTATTAAAGAATTGAAAATAGTTTACATTAAAAGTTGAGTCAGTGAAGCTGCAATCAAACACATAGCATCATGAATAAGAAACATGTTTCTGAATTTCTTTCTAGAAGTTGAAGAAGTACTATTAATTTAGACTGATCATTAAGTTGAGTTTTAAGTTGACATTTTGAATTTAACTCAATTCAAAGTTGAATTGCTCACATTTTCAACTTAATTCAAGTTGAGTTGAGCATATTTTCAATTCGACGCGATTCAATTCAACTAGAAATCAAGTCAATTCAACTTAACTCATCAAGAACTTAAGCTTGACGTCAAGAGAGTTAAATATAGAAATTTTTCCGGTTTTTTGCTTTTGCATTACCTTTTTGCATTATCTTTTTGATAGAAAGTCATGAAGGAAAACATGATGAAAAACATAAAGAAAAACATGAAGAAAAATATGAAGAAGAACATAAAGATTGTTTGATAGAAAATCATGATGAGAAACATAAACATGAAGAGAAACATGAAAAGAAACATAAAGAGAAACATGAAGGAAAACATGAAGAGAAACATGAAGAAAAACATGAAGAAAAACAAGAAAATTATTTAATAAAGAGTCATAACGAGAAACATAAAGAGAAACATGAAGATCATTTGATAGAGAGTTATAATGAGAAAACATGAAGATCATTTGACTTTGATAGAAAGTCATGACGAGAAAACATGATAGAAGATCATGAAGAAAAACTATGTAAACTGTTCAATCAAGTTATTTACATCTATTTAATATCTTGTCAAATTAAATCGAGTTTTCAGATTGAGTTGTTGAGTTCAGCTTTTTAACTTAATTTGAGTTCTTGAGTTCAACTTTTCAACTTGACATGACTTAAATTCAAAAATCTTTCAATTTAACTTGATACTTTTTAAGTCGAGTACTCAACTTAAACTTGAGTACTCAATTCAACATGATCAGTCTATATTAATCATTAATAAAATGTACAACAATCTCAATTATCATCATATGATTCAACGACAGTACTTGAAGCTGTATTCAAACAAGATATTCTTTCATGAATTTTGAATGAAATTTCAGAGATTTAATGCAGAACTAAAGTACAATAATGAAACTTTATTAAATGATCTTCAGCATAAGATCAACTCAGATCTTTAATGAGCAACGCTCAATAAACAAATCACGAATTTGAATGAATTTATTAACATCTGCATGCAAATTGATGTTAAACTAACTGAATTAAACACTCAATCAATTGTTAAAGCATTAATGATTTAAGCTGCTCATTTTGTCACTAGCACATCATCTGCTTGATTCACGTCATTAATCTTTGCATAAAAGAAACTCAGAATATTGAATCTTGATCTCAGCAAGAAAAAGTTATTGAAGAAAGAACTTTGCTTCAAATGCAAGAAGACAAAACATAAAGCATATGAATGTTTCAAGATGATTCAAGTGCATGAAATCACTGTGAATTTGAAAAATGATCTGTCTTCATCAAAATAGTGATTGAGAATGATATATTTATATTTTGTTTCATCAGCATGTTTGATGATTCATTTAATTTCAAGTCATTCACTGTTGACATCATTTTAAATAGTCTAGAAAAGATATTCAGATTTCTTACTTTGATAAATATTGAAGTCATTGACATGACTTTCATTAATGAATCTTTGATGTCAGAGCTATGTAAATGCTTTGATATTCAGTCAATATTACTGTCAAAATCAAAGTTGATTTGATCATATGATGAAATCTCTGATCAAAAGTCAATTACATACACTCTGTATACATTGATCATGATACAAAAACACAAGAATGAAATGATGTTTCTATTGATAACTCATTTAAATCAGCATAAGATAATTATTGAAAATCTTTGATTAAAAAAAATCAAATTTTGATAAATTCTGCAAATGATTGATTAATATCATCATTAAAGATTTGAATATTGAAATCTGTTGTTTTGAAAGCAAGCAGTCAATCAGCATTTTACAGATCTGAGTTAAGCAAAATCTGTAAAATGAAATGAAAGAATTTAAACTCAGTTATTACATCAATGATCATCTTGAAGAGACTCATGAATCAAAAATCAGTGAATTGATTCATTGAATCTGTATTCAGATAAAAGCAAAGCACTCAAGTTAATCTCAATCAACTTTGATTCTTTCAGTCAATGAAAGTAAAGAAGATCATTGATATTATCATGATTGAAGTTGCTGCATATTGAACTTTAGTCAAGAATAAGAAGATCAAAATCTTCTTTCTGATCATTAGTAAAATCAATAAAGCACTTAGCTCAGTTAAAGATTTTGCAGAACTGAATGAAATGACATCAATCATGTCATTGAATGAACTAAAGAAGAAGTTTTCAATCATTTATCATGACTTTCTGAATGTTTTCAATAAAGAAAAGACAACTCATTTGCCTTCACATTGATCATACGATCACAAGATTAAATTAGAAGATGAAAGTCAATTCTTTAAAGTCAATTGTATTTTATATCAAGTCACAAGCTGCAGAAGATCAAAGAGTATTTAGAAAAGAATTTAAAGAAGAAGTTTATCATACTCAGCAAAGCTTCTTTTGCTTCGTCAATACTATTTGTTAAAAAGAAAGATGATAGTCTTTGCTTTTGCATGAACTATTAAAAACTGAATGCTCTGATCAAAAGAAATTAGACTGACTGCGTTGAATTGAGTACTTGAGTTTAAGTCAAGTACTTGACTTGAAAAGTATTGAGTTGAGTTGAAATTTTTTTGGAAAAGTGTTGAGTTGAATTGAGAAGTTGAATTCAAGAACTCAAGTCGAGTTGAGAAGCTTGATTCAACAACTCGACTTGAAAATTCGACTCAATTCAACAAGATATTAGATAAATGTAAATAGCTTGATTGAACAGTTTACATGATTTCTCTTCATGACTTTCTACCATGTTTTCCCGTCATGACTCTTTATCAAAGTCAAATGACCTTCATGTTTTCTCATCATGATTTTCTATCAAACGATCTTCATGTTTCTCTTCATGTTTTTCTTCATGTTTCTCTCTATGTTTTTCTTCATGTTTCCCTCTATGTTTCTCTCTATGTTTCCCTTCATGTTTCTCTCTATGTTTTTCTTCATGTTTCTCTTTATGTTTCTTTTTATGACTCTTTATCAAACAATCTTCATGTTTTTTCTTCATGACTTTCTACCAAAAAGATAATGCAAAAAGATAATGCAAAAGTCGGAAAAATTTCTATATTTAGCTCTCTTGATGTCAAGCTCAAATTCTTGACGAATCGAGTTGAATTGACTCAATTCTCAGTCGAGTTGAGTCGCGTCAAGTTGAAAATATGCTCAATTTGACTTAAGTCGAGTTGAAAATATGAGCAACTCGACTTTGAATCAAGTCAAATTCAAAATGTCAACTTGAAACTCAACTTGATGATCAGTCTAAAAGAAATCGTTATTCAATACTTTTAATAAATGAAGTACTAACTTAAATTCAAGACAGTAAGTATCTGACTTGACTTAACATAATCATTGCATTTAATAAACTGTGCATGAGTTCAGAAAGTGAGAATTTAACTACTTTTATTATTTTCTTCAATGTTTACAAGTATAAAGTAATGCTTTTTGAATTAATTAATGAATCTACGTTCTTTCAGCACTATATCAATGATGTGTTGTTCAAATGTCTGCATAAATTCTGTCAGATATACTTAAATGATATTCTCATTTACAGTAAAACATTGAAAAAACATAGAACTTACGTGAAAGAAGTGTTAAACAAGCTTCATGAAGTTGATTTACAAGTAAACATAGACAAGTGTGAATTCAAGATTCAGAAAATCTCGTTTCTTGAACTACTAATATTTATTAATGATCTGTGAATGAACTTTTAAAAAGTAGATGTGATTCAAGATTGAAAAGTGTCATGATCATTAACTCATATGCAGATCTTCATCAACTTCTGCAATTTCTATTGATGATTCATTAAGAACTTTTCAAAGATTGCTCAATTCATGATGAAGTTGACTCAGAAAGATTATCTTTTTTAATGAACAAAGATCTGTCAAATGATCTTTGAAGAACTGAAGTAATAAGTGATGACAATCTTCATTCTAAAGTATTTTGACTTAATCAAAGAAGTTATTCTGAAAACTGACTTCTTGAACTATGTTAACGACGAAGTATTATCTCAATATGATGATGAAGACATTCTACATTCAATGATCTTCTATAGCAAGAATATGATTTTCGCAAAATGCAACTATGAGATTTATGATAAAGAACTGCTGATCATTATTCGCTGCTTGAAACATTGATACTTTGAATTGAAATGTACGAATATTTTGATTAAGATCTTCATTGATCATCTGAATTTAAAGTACTTCATGATCATTAAAGAACTGATCAAATGACAAGTTAAATTAACTTAGAAGTTATCTGAATATAACTTTAAGATCATATATCAGTCAAAAAAACAGAATCTGAAAGTCAATGCGCTGATCAAAATGTCAGATGTTAAGTCAGTTGAAGCAAATAATGATTGAAAGTTATATCAGCATCAGATGCTATTATCAGAACATAAGTTTAAACTGCAATCAATAAAAGTTGATCAAGAATCTGATCAAGATCTGACTCAAATCTTGCTCAGATCTGATTCAGATTCAAAACAAGAATCAAAAGTTAATAAAGATTTAATTGAAAAGATGATTTCTATTTAAAATCAGATTATAGTTGAAAATTGAACAAATTAACTATATATTGATATTCAAACAGTTATTGAACAAAATCAAAGAACTTGTCAAGATATTAATCTAGATAACTGTTAAGTACTTGATGAAGTACTCTGAAAAGACAATAAATTATGAGTTTCTCAGTTAGAAATCACTCAATTAATAAGAAAAGCATATGATTTTTCAATCAATGATTATTCTGACATGAATCAAACACTAAACTTGCTAAGATGATCATATTGCTGATTGAAAATGAGAATAATAATCAAGCATTACATTCAGAATTATTACGTTTGTCATAAATCAAAAGCATCAAGAGATCAAATCAATGAATTGCTGAAATCATTGCTCATACTTAAACAATGATGAAAGAACATATTCTTGAACTTCATTATCAATTTATCAGAAAGTGAAGAAAGCAATGCAATTCTGACAGTCATAGATCAATTGTTTAAAGAGCAACACTATATATCATGTTGATTAAATGATGAAGAAATCTTCATAAAACAGACAGTCAAGCTGCTGTTAATATAAATCTTCAGAACTCATGAATTATTGAGATCAATAGTATCAGATCATAATTTGTAATTCATATTAATTGTTTGAAAGTCTCTATGTTTGAGACTCAACATCAAGGTAAAACTATTCATAAACTATTATTTGCAAATTAATGATTAAACAAAAAGAGTGAATCAAAATGTAGAATGATATTTACGAAGTTACTACTTATACATGCAAGATGATTGATTCATCTGATTATTTATGACTGAATTCATTAATAACAATGCTATTTCATCAGCGAAGAAAGTGAGCGTGAAGTCAACGACATCATTTGAAAGTCATTTTGTGTTCAACGTCAACATATCATCGTCAGTACAAAATCATTGTAAGAAATTTGAAGTAAAGATCTTCATCAAAGAGAAAGAAGAAATAAAGAGAATCATGATGATAACAACGAAGAATATAGTGAGATGAGCGAGAGAAATTGACGTTGATGAGACACTGTTGACGCGCAAGAACATAAAAATGATGAAAAAATGATTGAGACTGCTGATATTTTGAATCAAGATGAAGAGCAGCAAGAAAACATTGAAGAAAAACGATTTTTGAATCAAAAAGATATCATCAAACATATATTTGCATGAAGTCAGTTTTGAAGTAGTGATACATGAAATTAAAGTCGAAGAAATGTCTAAGAACATAAAGAAGAAAGAAACGAGAATGCTCATCAAGATCAACAAAGACATACATTCAGAGATGATGATCAAGAAGATTAAGTGACTCACAAAGAAAAGTGAGCAAAAGAGATATGTCTTGCTGATGATATGTGTAATCAGTGCTGAAATGATGAACAAGCTGATCAATGAGAAGATATGTTATGAGATTGACATAAAGATCACACAGTTCTACGACTTGAACTGCAGAGTGCATCAATGTCTAAAGTGTTAAGAATATGATCACAAAATGTATGAATGCAAAAATAAGCAAAAATGCATTTACTGTACATTGAATCATTGCTTGAAGCACTGTTTTTACAAACAGACTTGAGACATGTGAAAATGTGAAGCATGTTGAGACATACACAGAGTCTTTGATTCTCAATGTCATAAACGACAAGCTGAAAAAGAAAGAATAAAGAGAGTCACAAAGCACAGATCTCTATATCATGTTGTACAAAAGCAGAAAGAATTAAAGACAGCAATGTCAAAGACATTCACAGAAACATTTATCAATTTGAAATCACTGATGAACAATGACTTAAAAAGAAAGCAAAAGTGTTCAATGAATGAAAGTCATCTGCTCAACATAATTATCATATCAGAAAACATCATACTGAATCACTTGATCAAGAAGTCAAGATCAAATGAATTGAAATCAACGTCAATCATATCATTGTTAATGTCATTTTTTGTTGAGAATCTTACAAGTGAAGCAAGTGCTTTGCAGACACTCAAGAGAACACTAAACAGTCTGAAAGATTAATTTTAATGTTTCAGCAAAAAAAGCTTCAAATATTACAGTACAACGTTCACAAGTTCAGAAACAAGATGATGATAGTGTTACTACATGAGAAAAAGATAAAGAACTATGATATTTTGATTCTTCAAGAATTCTGATGATTTGATGATATTTTCAGAGCATACTGCTTAGCAATTGTCAACTTCATGTTGAAGAATAATGAAGATAGAATCTGTTTCTACATAAATAAAAGAATCAATAGCAACATTTGATATTCAACATGATACTTCAAAAATGTAAACACAATTATGTTATAAACATTAACAGATGATGCACAAATGATTCAGAAAGTTATACACATTCATGAAGCATACAATTCATCACTCAGAGATCATAAAATCATTCATGAAAAAGAAAATCTTTCAAACATTGAAAAAACGCTGCACATGTCAAAAGAAAGCATTCTTGTAAAAGACTTCAATCTGCATCACTTCATATGAAAAGAATCATTCTACTCAAGACAACATTTATTGTCAAATAAGTTAATTAAAATGATCATAAACATCAATGCATCACTAACATTATCTCAAGACACAATTACGAGAAATTATCAAGAATCTCAAATGACAATAAATTTGATCTTCATGACAGATGATATTATGAATCGATTAATACGATGCAAAATCAACAAAGAAATGAAAAACTTTTCAAATCATTTGTTGATACAGACAATTATAGATTTCAGAGTCTGCAAAGAGTCAGCGTGAAAATTGCGTTACAACTGAAAAACAATGAATGAAGAGAAATTCATTAATACTCTGAAAGAACAAATGTTGAAATCAATGTTGAATCATAAAATAAGACATCAATGCATAAATGAGTACATCAAGCAACTGCTAGATGCATTGAAGAAGATCATCAAGATTTTCACTTTCTGAGTAAGATCACATAAAATGATCAAAGCAGAATGAACGAAAAAGTGTACAAAGATTATCAAGAGCATGCAACAAATGAGAAGAAGTTGTTAAATCATTGATGACTGAACAGAGTACATTCAAGCATGTGACAAGAAGAACAAGATCATTAGAAAACAGAAATGCAGTGAGTATTAAAAGATCATGCAGAACGTTGAATAATTCTCAAGAAAACTGTTCAAAACTGCAAAATGAGCAAGAAATGCAATTGCAAATACATTGACTTAAGCGACAATTTTCTCTCTGATCAAGTCAGAATGCTCTGACATCATCACAACAATGCAAAATAAAGTGAACATGATGTTTTAAACTCACTTTTCATCATCTTCAAAGATTTTCATGCTGAACACAATAAACTTTGAGTACTTGCTCTTGATTGAAGATGATGCTTCATTGATGCATCATGAAATTAAAAGAATCATCTACAAAGCGACATCTGACAAAACATTAAGACACACGAGATATATAAATAGAATAATGCGCAGACTCGTCAACGACACATCAGAATAAATACACTTTCTCTTTGAAAGATGTTTACAGAAGAAAATACAATCAACTCAGTTCAAAAGCACAATCACAATAGTGATGCAAAAGTCAAACAAGAAAGATTACTTTAATGCAAAAACATATAAATCAATTGTGTTATTCAATACATTGAGCAAAATACTGAAGTTCATCATATTCAAACATTTGCAAAATGTTGTAAAAGCTTGCAACTTAATATTAAACATTCAGATGAAAGCTTGCAAGCACAGATTAACAAATATGACTTTGCAACTAATTACAAAAAAGATACATACTGTGTGAAGTGATATGAGAAGAAAAGTAGTCTCACTGCTGAATCTGAATGAGAAGAGTGCATTTGACAATGTGATGCACAGCAAACTCTTACATGACATGAAGAAGAGAAAAGTTTCTAGACTGCTTCTTGAGTTTGTGAAGAACTTTCTGAAAGATCAACACATCATGATCACAATTGATGATTACACGACGATGAAATGCAATGTAAACGTTAACATATCACAAAACTCTTTGTTATCATTGATATTATATCTGTTTTACAATGTGAACTTGTTGAAAGCATATGATGACATCAAGCTGAAAACTAACTTTACAAACTTCGTGAATGATGTCAATATCTTGACATACAAAGAGTTTATAAAACGCAACTGCAGAGTTCTTAGCAAGATTTATGATAGATGTGAACAGTGATCAAAAATGCATGACATCAAATTCTCAATGACAAAGCATAAGTTGATTCACTTTATGAAATTTTTTAAATGATTCAATATGAAAGTTGATGTAAAGCTGACAAAACATCAGATTAACTTGAAATCAAATATCAGAGTCTTGAGAGTTCAACTGAACTTCAAGCTGAAATGAGTGATTTACATGCATCATGTCAAAGCAAAACTAGTGATTAAACAAAAGATCATGCAGACAATCATCAAGTTTACTTGAGACTCGTCAATGATAATGAATAAGCAAATATACTTCGCAATGATGCACTCTCTGCTTAGTCACGAAGTCATCATATGATATACATTACAAAGAATGAAAGATTATTGAAAGAGTCTGAACGTCAAGCTGAAATCAATACAAGAAAGAGCATTGTGACAGATTATTAATGTTTATCATGCAACATTAAAAGAAACTCTATAGATGAAAATAAACACGACATCAATAAATATTCACTTATGAAAGCTGATACAAAGATCGATAATAAACATGAATTCTTGAAAATCAGACAAAGTTATCAAAATGACAATGCGTTGAATTTACAATGACTTGACACTCAAAAGAGATCAAAAATCAAAGCTGCGCAAGACATTTTTACAACTGAAGTGAAAGTGAATAAAAGAAACACTCAAGCAGACAAAGATGAATCAAAGTCATTTTTACACAATAATTCTCTGATCAGAGTCATTGAAGATAGTTATAATTGCAAACAAGAAAATGTCAATAAGACAACATAATCTTGACACATTTGCATTGAAGCAAAGAGTTTACTTAAATGATAGTGACAGCAGAGATGATGTTACAGCGATCGCGATGAAAATGAATTGAAAGCTAAATAAAAGACTGAGAGAATTGACTTTAGTCATCACTCATCATGATGAGCTGAAAAAGTTAGTTGCAAGAACGAAACATTTCACAGATGTAGCGACAGTGAATCAAGAGTGTTATGAAAAGATATACAAAGTATACAATGATAATCAAACTTCTTTGAAAACAATGAAAGCTATGATATCAACAAAAGATCAAACACGTCTGCAACGAGTTCAGATTGCACATGAGAGCATTTGATCTTAAGAAGTCATACTGAAGTTACATTAAGTGATGAAACATGCAGAAGTACTCAAAAATGAAGTGATGAACAAGATGATTGATGATGCACATGATTTGTCTTTATTGTTGACTGAGCATTAATGCATTGAAGTGATAACAAGATTGACATTCATACAGAAACAAATCAGACAAACATGAAGAATAGTTTGAAAAGAGAAATTCAACGCAGCTCATTTTTGATATTTGACATCAGAAATGACACATTGACATCTGCGACTGCACAAGAATCATGCAAAGTCTCACAGCGCATTACTGACGCAGCTACACATAAGAAAAATTGACTTCAATCAATTTCTACATGAGAGATGAGTATTTGATGTTGCTATGATGATGTGCGAGTGTAACAAAGATCAAATGTCAATCAAGCACGTTTTATTAACATGTTCTAAATGAAAAATAGAATGAAAGATGATGCAATGTGAAAAGAATATCACGAACTTGAGAAAGCTTCTAGAAATCATGAGCATGACAACAGCAATCATTCAAATGATATTCTCAATAAACATACTGAATCAATTTCAGACTGTGACATCATTAAAGAATCAGATGAAAAAGAGAAGAAGTAAAGAAGAAACAAGTTCATAAAGTTCTTGCATTGAAAACAGTTACAGTATAGAATGCAGAGAAAAGCAATAGTAGATATGAAAAGAACGCTACGCTAGCGCAGCGCTCGCTACAATATATAGAATCTTGCATAGACTCATAATGAGTGTTGAATCGAGTAAGAATTAAAAAAAAATGCTATTTCATTATCAATTAAACAGTCAATGTTCTTTCTGAATAAGAACTTTCACTTTTATATGAGCTTTAATTTGAACTCAACTGAATATGAAATCACTTAAACTAGAATCAAAGTGAGTAAAGCAGAGAATATATTTGAACATATAAAATGATCACTAGCATTAATCAAGCAAGCATTAGCAAGAATCAAAGTCACAATGAAAAAACAGATTAATAAGCATTGAAAGAAAATAATTTACAAAATAAATGACATGATGTTTCTGAATTTTAGAAACATCATGATCTCAAGATCATTAAAGAAGCTGAATGATAAAATGCTAGAATTCTTCAATATTCTGATTAAGATCAAACATGTATATCAACTGAAACTGTCATCAACAAGAAAGATTCATTCAAAGTTTGCATCGAGTCTGCTGCAACTGAATTCAAAGAACTCTTTGAAAGAACAATGAAATGAATCATCTGATTTTATAGTGATTGAAAATGAAGATGAATGAAAAGTGAAGAACATATTAAACTTCAAACACTATAAATGAGATAAATAACTACAATATCATGTCAATTAAAAAGAGTACAACGTTGATTTACATTAATACAACGTTGATGAAAGTGAATTTGAAAAATGCTTGAAGATTATAAATGACTTTCATGAACATTATTTAAACAAGTCAAGATAGAAATTAACTCAAGAAAGATTAATTGAACTGCAGCAATGAGAACATTGCTTGATGAAGAAAAGAAATAATGTTGCAAGCATGTTTCATTACTCTGAATTAGTTTAACATAAATCATGTTAAACTATCATAAACTAGTACAAAGCTGATGTTGACACGCTAGTGATTTAACGCGTCTTCATAAGTGTAAGATTCTTGACATGTTTCATCTTCTTTCTTCTTTAGCTTTGAACTTCTAGTTAAAATACACTCATATGATTTACTTTATGCAAACTCATAACATATTCAATCTTAAAATTCTGACTTGACTCAAATACTTGATCTCAAAATTCTGATTTAAATTAAGTTTTAATGAGTTAAGAACTTAACTTAATCTCAATGATTTGACTTGATGCAATCAGTTTATTGAAATCAGAAATTTCAACAGCAGAATTAAAACAAGCTTTGCAACATGTTGCAAACATGAATCAGAAGATAAACTCTTTACTGAATTCATTATCAGAATTAAAATTAACAATTTCAGCAGAATCAGAACTTGAACTCAGAAATTTCAATTGAAATCAGAAATTTCAACAGTAACATCAGAATTCTTCAATCAGCAATTTTCTACTTATAACATGATTAAAAGCTCAGCATCAGCGAGCATTACTTATTATAAACTTCAAAATGCTAAAAGAGAATCACTTTTAACACAGAATTAAACAGCATCAGAAAAAGATATAAATGCATTGTTTGACACAGAATAAAAGAATACAAACGCGTTGCTTTTTAACTATAAAATGATCAAGATCAGCATTAATATAAAGATGAATGCTTGAATAATTACTTATAAAGCAGATGACATTATTGTCTTTATTCAACATATTTATCATCAGCATGACATTGAAATAAAGATTCACAATAACATGATTTAGATGTTGAATAATGTCAATGAGATTAACATTTCATTAAAGACTCAGTTAAGAATTCAGCAAACTAGTTTGCAAAAGAAAATAAAAGATAAAAGTGTAATTATACATCATTTGAAAATCATTTCAAATTGACAAAGCACTTCTATCTTTAAAAATTAAACTTTGAAGTTAATTAAGTTATTAAATTCATTTTTATTTGAAGATTTGTTACAAAATGTAAACAATTAACTTTTATGAATGTGAAATAAGTTAAAGATCAACAAGAATCACTTTTTTATTAAAGAATTAAAAATAATCTACATTAAAAGTTGAATCAGTGAAGCTGCAATTAAACACATAGCATCATGAATGAGAAACACATTTCTGAATTTCTTTCTAGAAGCAAAAAAGTATTATTAATTATTAATAAAATGTATAATGATCTTAATCATTATTACATGACTTAACAACAATACTTGAAGTTGTATTAATAATAATAATAATAATAATAATAAATTTATACATTCTTGTGACATCGACTAGATCAACTCATGAGAGATTCTATGCTATTTGTATCGAGTGAACAAAACTCTCTGAGATAGAAAATCACTCGCAGTCTATACAACTGCTTCACGCAGTTGAAACAGTAAGTTTTGAGACTATGTATCAAATTTGTTCGCGTTGATTGCACATTAAAGAACGAATGTTCTAGTCATTCTAAATTGCTTCAAAAGCTTCATTTTCATCATCATCTTTGCTATTGCTCTTAGACTCTTCATGATGATAATAATTATTCAATAGTTTGAAAAGTCAGCATCTTGTAGCATTCTTGATCGCAGATGCAATCAGTTCAAGCAATGCATGAGTACATGCTTCGTTGTCTGATGACTTCATTTGCAGTTGCATCGCAAGCTATTTATGTCTGAAACGTTTCTAAAGTACAAATAAGCATTCAAATTTATGCATTCAATTTTGATGTAAGAAGTTGTATTAAAATAAAATCTTCTTTCATGAATTCTGAATGAAATTTCAAAGATTTAGTGTAGAACTAGAATATAATAATGAAATTCTACTAAATAATTTACAGCATAAGATTAATCTTGATTTTCAACAAGTAATGCTTAATGAATAAATCATTGATTTAAATGAATTTATTAACATCTGCATGCAAGTTAATATTAAACTAGCTGAATTGAATATTTAATCAATCATCAGAATATTCATGATTTTCACTACTCATTCTGTTACTAGCACATCATTTACTCATTTTATATCATCAGTTTTTGTTACGAGCGTATCAAGGCTGAATAGAACTAGTCAGTGTCTCTAGCTCAGATCTGACTCAGATCTGACTCAGTCTTTATTTTCTTTTCCCAACATCTTTTTGTTCAACATCATCTTTCTTTCTACATCACATTCTACTCGTGTCACAAACACATCTTCTTCAAGCTTAGCACAGTCTCTGAATATTACTTAAATAGAAGCTCTTGTACTCATCTTCTTCTGTATTCTTAATATTCAGTTATAGCTATCTCTAAAGATCAAGCACTATTCAACTCTGACTTTCGCTGATTGACTCATCTAGACATGATTCTGACATTATATTAAGAATTCGTTAATCACATGATACTGATCTCATTACTCATTCAACATACTCGTACAGACAGAACGAGTCTAAAGAAATTCGTTTATCTGATGATCGATGCAATTGAAAGACTAAACAACACTAGAAAATTTGATAGAATCAACGACAAGACTGTTTAAATCGCTAGACAACTTATCGCTCACTAAGTACGTAAAGTTCACTCAATCAAGAGAATCAACCCATTCTCATGAAACAGACGAGTGAAAATAAGCTGTTCAATTCGATTAAGAAAATCAACGATAAAGAATCTTCGTGAATTGCTTGAGAATCACTTAAAAAACTCGCAAACCAAAAATACTCTTCTAATCAACAACATTCTTCTCTGAAGATTAAACACTTGATCATACATCTTCATTAATACTGTTGAGCATCATCATTCACTCGATCTCGTTCTTTCTTCAAATTTCACCATGTCAAAACGTTTATCTATTGAAGAACGTTTCAAAGAATTTCGAAACCGCTTTTCTCAAACTTCTGAGACTGATTCATCGAAATTCTCTAGTGCTGAATCATTCATCAATGAAGACGACAAGTCATTCGCTGAAACAGTAATATCTTCTGTTTCTATCGAAAACTGAAAGACTCGATGCATGATTCTCGACAGAGAAACAAATTGACTCAACGAGCTGAGTAAACAACGAGATGACGAAATCAAAGAGTTGAAGACTAGACTTCAAATTAAAGAAATCATGAGATCATGCAAAGATTTGAAAGACAAACAACTAGAATTGTATCAGATCACTGTCAAAGCGAAGATCTTCTATCATCTTCGTCTATCAATCAGCATGAAGCATCTGCATTCAATGTTCAGCTCGAAGCTACTGCAATTGTATTCAGAAGACTCTCTATCAAAACAGCATGCAGAATCTCTCAGACTCATCATTATTGATGATGATGATGATGAACATTGAAAGATAGATGACATTCTGAACTTCAGACGCTATCGAGGTCAAATACAGTACAAGGTCAAATGAAAAGATCTAGATAGAGATGATGAATGATACTATGTCAATAAAGATGAATTCAATGACTTCAAGAAAGTTTTGAACGAATTTCATACACTATACTCAAGAAAGTCACGCTAGTATCGAAATAACTCAATAAGAAAGCAAGCAAACAAGTGACATTCATGTGAACATGAATTTTTGAAGAGAGAGGTAATGTTACGAGCATATCAAGACTGAATAGAACTAGTCAATGTCTCTAGCTCAGATCTGACTCAGATCTGACTCAGTCTTTATTTTCTTTTCTCAACATCTTTTTGTTCAACATCATCTTTCTTTCTACATCACATTTTACTCATGTCACAAACACATTCTCTTTGAGCTTAGCGCAGTCTCTGAATATTACTTAAATAGAAGCTTTTGTACTCATCTTCTTCTGTATTCTTAATATTCAGTTATAGTTATTTCTAAAGATCAAGCACTATTTAACTCTGACTTTCGCTGATTGACTCATCTAAACATGATTCTGACAGTTTTCTTGTAAAAGAAACTTAGAATCTTGAATCTTAATCTCAGCAAAAAAAAGTTGATAAAGAAAGAACTTTGCTTCAAATGCAAAAAGATAAAACATAAAGCATATAAATGTTTTAAAATGACTTAAGTGCATGAAATGACTGCAAATTTAAAAAATAATCTACTTTCATTAAAGTAGTGACTAAGAACAACACACTTATATTTTACTTTATCAATATATCAGAAGATTCTTTTAATTTCAAGTTATTCATTGTTGACATCATTTTAAATAGTTTAGAAAAGATATTTCAATCTTTCACTTTAATAAATGTTAAAGATCAGCATAGAGTGAGTCATATGAGTATCATTTAACTAGTAGATAAATGCTAAGAAAGAAAAGTATCTACAAAGAAGAACTTGCAACTTATATGTGTTTCTAATCTCTGTGCTAAACTCGAAAGAGTTGATGTCTTACACAGATGATGTAGAGACTTGATGACATCATCTTTAGCTTGAATGCTCACTAAGCTCGATTAGAGATAGTTGAGATTGAGAATAAAGTTGAGAATAAATCAAGAATAAAGTTGAGAATAAAGTTGAGAATAGAGTCAAGAATCGTAACATTATCTCTTTTCTTCAACTATTTATGTTTGCATGAATGTATTTTCTTAGTGCGCTCAATTAGAATATCAAATGTGAAAGTCATTAATAACATTTTAAGCATTCATGAATTCATCGTCGTCAGCATTATATCAATTGAGATCGTTGTCATAGTTCTTTCATTTTACTTGATATTGAAGTCATCTTTGATATCATCAAGAGTTCAGAATATCATCAATCTTTCATTTATTCTCATCATTTATCATAATTGATTCTGAAGAATTATTCTTTTGATCAGGCAAAAGATCATCAACGACAAGATGAAGAAGTTCGAAGTGAAATACATCATAAATATGCATAGTTTCTGATAGTTTCAATCTATACAAGAAGTCAATAAAGTTGAGCATGTTGAATGAATTAAGCATTTTGTCATTCAGCTTTTTGAATGATCTCGTTGTGACTATGTTTCTTTCGTCTAAAAATATCTTTGATTCAATTTCATAGTTGATCTTTTTTCTATGCTTATTAGCTTGTCTCATCATTTGCTCTCATGTCTTGACAAAAGTCTTACGAGCGAATGTTAATGTTTTATTCATATGTTCAGATATTAGACTGATTGCGTCAAGTCAAGTCATCGAGATCAAGTTAAGTTCTTGACTCGTCAAGACTTGATTCAAGTCAGAATTCTTGACTTGAGTATTTGAGTCAAGTCAGAAGATTTGACTTAAGTAATTGAGTCGAGTTAAAGAGTTGAAATTGAGTATCGATTTGAAATTCTCGATTCAACTCATCAAAACATGAAGCAAAGTACTACTAATATTTATCTGAGTGTCTGATAATGCAACAGAGTAATGCAATTGATTGAAGAAAATTCATGCTTGTTTATTTACTACTGCTAATCTGAGATCACTATTATCTCATCATTCTTCTTCTTCTTCTTCTTCTTTTTCTTCTTCTTCTTCTTCTTCTTGTACTTCTTCTTCTTCTCATACTTCTTCTTGTACTTCTTCTTGTACTCGTTCTCGTTCTCAATCATATCTGCATCATCATTTCTCTTGCTAAATTTCATCTTCTTATCATCATCATCAATCTCAATGATATCATCAGATTCATCATTTGATAAATCTAGTGAATTAACTATCTTTCAATCAATTGCATTTTTTTTCATTCGAAAATGCACTCATGAATTTGTTGAATTCTTGTATGACATCTGAATCATTCATCGTCTTTAATTCATTCAATTCTTCATGATGTAAAATGCGTTGCTGAATTAATTCAATAGTAGATATCATGTATCTTGACATGTTTTTTCCAAGTTCATCTTGTTGTGCAATAGTTTAATGCATACATTAGTCTTGTCTTTCACATCAAACACAGTACATACATTAACAGTAAAAGTAGTATTGAATGTCATATTCATGACTATTGCTTCGAGCTTCGCTTGCTTTACAGTCTTCTTCTTTCTCATCTTCTTCATTAAATTCATCTTGAAGCATTGAGCTATTATACAATCAGCTTTTGAAACACATATGCATTACTCAAATGCATTATTATGTAGACTCTTTTTCACTCAATTATTCATGATCATATTTCGCATATTATTCTTCATTTTTGTCTGCTTCGCTTTGATGACTTTCTGATAAATGCTGATGCTTCTTAATTTGATGAGTTGTTTATAAAAAGTCACTCAATCTGCACTTTGTTTGATATAAAGAGTTTTCTGATTTTCATTTCATTTCATTGCATAATTTCTACTTGCAATTGACTGCAACTTAATTGATAGATTGAACATTTTGCGATTTTGATTAGTCTCAATTATAATGCATATAAATAATGCATAATAATCTTCTTATTTGATAGTGATGTTAAAGTGCTTTTTCTAATGAACTTAGTCACAATAGATGAGTGCAATGAATAAATGTGAGATGTAGAAAAAGTTAAAGTTAGAATAGATGTTAAGCATAAATAAAGTTAGAATTAGAATAAATGTGAGGTGAGATGTAGATAAAATTAAAGTTAAGACTGAATGTTAGAATTTATTCATTATTTTAGAACTGTGATCAACACATTCATTATATTAGTGCTAATATCAAAACATTTATCATATTAATTCTACTACAAACACAGTCAACAATCATCATCTCTTGTTTACACATCATCTCTTGTTTACATCGTACTTCACTTTGCTTTCACTTCAACTTGATAGTCTCAATTTTTCAAATCATTGTCAGTTAATACATCATGATTCATTGCAAGCAAACAGATAATGCATTTAAATAATGCATCTCTTGTTACGCATTGCTGATAGACTTGATTTAGAACGAAAGTTTAAAGATGCATCATGTGATGATTTGAAAGTTTCAACTCATGATGATATGACATCAGATAATCAAATCACGAATGAATCAAAAGCAGACTTCAAGACTCTATCTGAAAGCAAGATCAATAAAGTTCAGAAGATAATGTAAATAAATAATGCATTAAGCTATCATAAGCTAATTTATCGCGACAGTCAAAGAGAAAATAAAAGTCAGAAATCATTGCACTTCAAGAGATATATTATTATCAAAGAGATGTAAATTTGTTAATATCGAAGATTTGATTTGAAAGAGTAGTTTGAAAAATCATGCAGAATGAGATTGATATGAACAAGATGAGTCAGAAAATGAGCGATGTGAACTATAAAATTCAGACTTCAACACTGCTTGCTCTTCAAAAGATCACAGAAACGTTTCTATGTGAATTTCTTGTCAGTAAGTGCATTACTCATTTGCATTATCATTGATGTTTTACAACATTTACTGATATAATGCTTTACATATGCAGATAGCAATCTTCTTGCTATTTATGTCAAGCGAGTAATTCTTCAGCAAAAAGATTTGATATTCATGAAAACTTTGATGTGCAATCTCAAGATTCAGTTGAGTGCTTAATGAAAATAGCATTCATGATATCTTGATCAAATCAAGTTATCTAGCATAGCAATACACTCTATGAACTGCATTATTTCTTTGCATTATTTTGTAACTGTGTTATCATACTACATACATTGACAATGCAAAAGCAACTTCAAATGAAATGATATTAAACATTTAAACATTAATAAAACATAAAACATTCTGCAAATTTGTCTTGAAAGAATCATCAGATTCATCAATCACGTTATCTTCATCTTCTTCTCTGCAATAAATATTTCATGCTTCAATGATAATCTTCTCAAAATTCAAGTTCATGATACAATTATAATACTTAAGAAGCATTATCTGTTCAACTGATTCTGAAGTCATTTGTGATTGATTTCATTGACAAACTCTTCTTGCAAGACTGAATGTTCATTCAATATTTATAAAGAATATTAAACATGAGAGAACATTCTTAGTCATTTGAGTCAATCTTGAATAGTTCAAGACATTGTTTCTTCAATACTTTCATGTTGAAAACTTTTTGACAATAGCATCAGTATGAAAATATCGATCATCTTCACTAACAGATACAGAGCAACGTTGAGTTCTTTGAAGAAGAGTTTGTGTAATCATCACAACAAATTATAACATTGTTAACAAATGATTAATTGCATTATCATATTGCATTATTTGATCAACATCACTAGTCACTTATGCTTTGACTTTTGCAGTTGTAGTTTTCTCTTCATAATGATGATAAAAATAGTTCTTGAACTCTTTTCTATACTTGTCATAATAAAAATGAGAATTGTTCTCATTTGCATCTCAATCTTGATACAAATTCAGCTTTTGAATAGAATTTAAAATCATAGTGAGATTGTATATCAATTCATCTTTGCTCTTCATTTTGAAATAGTACTTTGCAAGCTTGTTAAAAGTTAGTTCGCAAGCTCGAAGAACAAGTGCTTGTGAAGTACATGCATTATCACGTACTATCATCTCAATAACATTAAGATGATTGAAAAGAGCATCAAACATTTGAAATTTTAAATGTATGTTAACATTGATGATTCTAAATATGATCAGAGTTAACTCATAGAAAGAATTTAACATGTTGTCAACAAGCAATACTAGTGATCATTCATTCTTCTTTAATTAAATAGTTTGAATCTTTGCATTTATCAAGAATTTCTCAATTCATATATTGATTATGTCACGCAGTTGATATGCATGTTGAAGCATCAAATAAATAGAGTTTCAGTGAATGCAAATGTTTTGTATCAATTTTCAAGATCTTGTGACTTGAAGCTTTAAAAAGTGAAGTTTTCATTGAGAAAAACTGTTGATGACAATAGTAAGAGCATGAATCTGTTTCACTGATTAGTAAATGCATTATCTTTTTGCATTATCAACTTGATAAATATCTTCTTGACAACAGTGCAAAGATCATTGCTTGTGATTACATTCTTGACTTGATCGTTGTCTAATGACATAACGAGATTGTTGTTCAAAGTCTCTGATTCAATAGCTCTGATAAACTCTTAAGTCATTAGATTGATGATATGAATCATACAAGATATCAAGTTTTGTGCTCTATTTCATGAAATGTTGCGTCAACTGAGTGCTCTTTCAAACTTCTTCTTTAAAGTGTCATTGTTGCTTGCATTATCAATAATAACATCAAAAAGCTTGTTCTTAATGTTGTATGTATTCAAAATCTTGAACAGCTCTTGCATTAAATGACAATCAGTATGCTCAACTTGAAGAGATGTAAATTCAATGAAATGTTCATGATATTGAAATGTAACATTCATTCAATATATCAAAACTTTCAAATAAGCGACTTTTTAAGAACTAGATCATGCATTCAACACAATAGAAATCTGTTGTGACTCTTTTAAGTCTTTCTTTATCTTTGCATGAATTTCATTATATTTCAAGAAAATCATGCTTAACAATTTAGTGCAATGAACGAAAGTAATCTTTGAACGAAGCATTTGTAGTAACTGTTGAAAATGCTCATTTTCAATGATTCAAAAAGACAAATTCAGTGCAACAAAGATCTTGCACAATATCTTTTTTCAATTCTGTTGATTGAATTGAAATGATAAGTTGATATGATTTTTCTTTTATAAATGCGTCAACTTTGCATTATTTATTTGCATTATCATATTAAACTTACACGACTGAAAGATATCTTTATTTGTGAAAGAAAGTTGAGTTGTTTTCGTTCAAATTGTTTCATGCAAGCATTTATTTTAAGATGCTTGATCATATTAATTGTACTAGATTCATCAATAGCTGTAGAATGATCTAGAATTTTAAGACAATTCTTGCATGATATCTTAGAATATTCTTTCAATGTTGAGATCATTTGAATAAACTTGTTTCAGATGCTGAATTGTTTATTTACTTCGATCTTCTTGATTTAAAGTGAATTATCTATCTTTTTTTGAGTCTTGTTGATGACACTTTCGTCAACAGACATTTGTAATCATCATTCTTGAAACTGAGCATTGATAACAGCACTTCACTCAACATACTGATTATTCTCTCTTAATATTAGAAGAGAAGTATTAAGATGAATTCTATTCATTGCTTCTTGAAGAGTTTGTTTCTTTTCAACAAAAGCACGATTGATGTTTCATGAATCTTGACTTGCGAATTCATTAGAATGAAGATTACTGAAAGTAAATGAATGAATGATCAAGAAATTAAACTCTTTCTCAATTGAAGATCTTGACAATACGTATGTCTTATCAGAATCAGATATCATACAATATATTTTATTGATAATGCAACAGAATAATGCAAACAATGAGAAGAGAAATAAATTCGTTTGTTGCATGAAAGTCTTTCAAATATAATGATGTAATAAATTCAAAAATAGTAAATCTTGACATTTGACATCATTTTCAATTGCTTGATGAGTCAAGTTGAAAACTTGAATTGAACTCTGACTTGAGATCAATATCAAGTTGAGTCAGAAGATTCAACTCAAGTAATCAAGTCGAGTCAGAATGTAAATATGAAAACTCAGTTCAACAATCAGTCTATCAGATATATTCTTAATTCTGATGATCTGCAAACGCTCGCGAATGCTTTCATACTCAATGATGTCAGAATCAAAGCTCATATGAGAATGAAAATTCTTGTTTAGAAAGAATGAAGTCAAGAAGATGACTGTGAACATGACATTATTATCAACAAACTTAATCATGAACAATCATTTGAATCAGTCATTCTGCATGTATGAGCAGAAGAAATGAAGATATTTCTTGACATTCTGATTTGCTCATTCACTCTGATCGTTAATCTGTGAATGATAGACTGTGAACAATCGAAAAGAACTATCTAAACGTTTGCAGAGAAACTTTCAGAGAATGAAGATGAACTGCAAATCTTGATCAAACATAATGAAGTTAAGTAAATCATAAGTTCAATATACTTATTGAATTAACAGCTCAGCTGTTTTTTCTGCTGTGATATCTTCATCATCAGTGATGCAAGAAATGTAATGTCTTTTCTTTAACAATTTGCAGACTACAGTCAGAATCGCGTTGTAATCATCAGAAGAAAATAGATCAATAATAAAATTCATGACTATGTCACGTCATCACTGTTCAAGTATCAACAAAGAATGTAGTAGTTCATTGAATTTATCTTGAGATGTCTTTAAACGTTAACAGATATAGCAGTTTCTAATATAATGATCTACTGTCTTTTGCATCAAGAATCAATAGTAGTATCATCTTATGACTTTTACAGTTCTAAGAATATCAAAATGATCAATCGAGAATTGATCATGCATCTTACGAATTAGATTCATTTGTAGAGTCTTGTTGAATGAGATTCATAAATGATTATCTTGATACAAGATTTCAATCTGATGTCTTTGCATTGTGTCTCATCTCTTGATATAACTTCGCGAAGCAGAGTACAATTCTCGTCAATTCTATTAATTTTAAGAATCTGTCAATTGATTGATTGACTGACATCTTTCTTTAAATCAGCAATCTTCATTCGATTCAACGTCAGAATCATGATTCACTGATAATAACAGCGCTCATTCTTGAAATCTTTGAGCACGACATTAACTCAACAAGTTAATTCATTGATCTTGATGTTCTGTTTGTCAAATCAATACATTATTTTAAAATTGAAGTCAGCGAGCTTTTGTACTCAGTGCATCTGTTGTCTGCTAAGCTTCTTATCTTTCATCAATGACATAAGCGCTTGATGATCGATGAACGTCTTAATAGAAATGTCAGTCAGCTTCAGCTCAGATCATCAATGCTCAAATACTTGAATGATGATTAGCAGTTTCTTATCATATATCTCATAGTTGCACTCAGCGAAAGACAGATTCTTGCTATAGAAGATAACAGAATGTAATGTTTTCTCATCATCATACTGAGACAGAACTTCATTATTGACATAGTTGAACAAGTTAATTTTAAGAATTGTTTTGCAAGTCTGATCAAAATGACGAAGTATCAAAGTCTTGATCATGCACTTCTTCATATGATCAAATATCGTCTGACAGATCTGATTTCATTCAAATATGATCTTCTTTTAAGTAAGTCAAATCATAAGATGAATAATCTTCAAGAAGTTCTTGATAAAGCGTTAATAGAAATTGCAGAAGTCAATGAAGAATTGTATCTGAGTGAGATTAATGAGAATAAATCATTCAACAATCATCTGTATCTTTCAAGAATTTATCTTTAGTCTCTTAATAAATATCAATAGTTTTAGAAAGATGATTTCTTGCACATAAAACTTGTATTTGTTTATGTCTATCTGTAGATCAATCTCTCGTAGTCGCTGCAAGATTAATCATACATGTCACTTATGCTCTTTTAAAGTCTTGCTGTAAATGATAATGTCATTTAAATAAATCTGACAAAACTGATGTAGATATTTAAACAACACGTCATTCATGTAATGCTGATAGAAAGCAAATTCGTTTGTTAAATTGAAAAGCATTACATGATATTTGTATGAATTGAAGAAGATAATGAAGATAGTCAAATTCTCGCTGCTTAAGTGCATGTGTAGTTTGTTGAATGTGACAATAATGTTCAATCAAGTCAGATACTTGCTTTCTTGTATACAAGCGAAAGTCTCATCTATCAATGACAAAGAATAGCAATTTCGTTTGATCAAAGCATTGAGCTTTCTATAATTTACACAGAAACGCAAGCTATTATCTTTCTTTTCAATGAACAAGATGAGCGAGACGTAGAGAACGAAGCTCAAGAAAATAAATTCTTTGTTCAGATGTTTGATCAGATACTCTTTTATCTTTTGAAGTTTGTAGTCAAACATCTTATAAAGTTTGCTTCAAAAGAATGTTTTCTCACTGATCAACTTAATTTTGTGATCATAGAAACAATGAGATGATAGCTGATCAATCATCGCTTAATCGAAAACATTTAAATAATCATGATACTTGAAAAGAAGCTTGACTTTGATCTGCTTGAGAGTCTTGACGTGAGAGAGTTCATGCAGATTCATATTCTCAAGCTTATTCTTGACTGTACTTATGAGTCAATCGATTTTCAATATGATAATGACAAAAATGTTCTGTTACGAATGTGTCAAAGATCAAACTCTAATTAATTCACAGTGAATGCTAGCGAGTTCACTGCGTATTGATTAGAACTAGTCAATGATTTAGTTGAGAGCTGACTCAGATCTGGCTCAGATTTGACTCAGATATGACTCAGCATCTTTTTCCTTCTTTAGCATCTTCTAATCAGCTTCTATTGTCTTCTATGATAAACACACTTCTTTGTATTACGAGTAGTTAACAGATGTCTATGATAAACACATTTCTTTGTGTCACAAACATCTTTCAAATAAACATCTTTCTTGTGTTTCAACATGTTTTCTTTGAAACTAACGTTGAATCTGAATAACTACTATATAAAGCGTGTTCTTCTTGTCTTTTGTATCTTCTTTCTTCTGTATTCTTAAAGTCTTAGTTATAACTATCTTTATAGATCAAACATTCTAGTCACGCATGCACTCTGATTAGTTTCTAGACATGATCTCAACATTACTTTAAGAATTCGTTAATCACATGATACTGATTTCATTACTCATTCAAATTCACTCAACTGACAATGAGATGAGTATAAAGAAATTTGTGTATCTGATAATCAACGACATCAAAAGACAGAACAACATCAAGAAATTAATAAAATCAAGAAATTAAGATTTTGCATTGCTAAAGAATCTACAACTCATTCAGTACATGCTCATTCAAATCGATTAATAGAATCAAGAAATTAAGATCTTGATTGCTTGAGAATCATCAAAAAACTCTCTCAGATCAGCAACACTCTTCTTTGAAGACTAAACATTTTAACAAATGATTTCACTACATACTATTGAGCATCGTTCTTCGCTCGATCATCAACTCTTCGCTATGACTCGATTATTTGTGAACAATCTCTTCAAGAATAATCAAAGTTCTTATTCTTCTGACACTACAGATTCAATCATCTATTTTGAGTTATCACTTCGCATATCAAAGTATCTTAGAATCGATGTTGTACAAAAACATCAATACTCTTTGTCTCATTTTCAGACTTTCAATAAATTTCATGAAGCTTTTACTTCATGAAATATAAAAAATGTAAAGCAGTTACAACACTGAGTCAAACAAGACTCAAAAGTTTTTCTAGAAGATTTGAACAGTCTTTGAACTCAACGAGATTTAGACATGAAAGCTTGTGAGCTATTTGACAAGATATTAAGCGAACGAATATGAAAGACTTATTTCGAGAAAATGAATAAAGTCAAAAAACGCTTGAATCAATTAAATCAGACGTTTTGAAATCAAGTGACTGAATTGCAACATCAACTGCAATCATTTAAAGAAGTCACTTCTTTCTTTTTTACTTTGTTCAATTTCTTCAAGCAATTTCTTAAGCTTTCGAATTCATCTCTGTTTACTGATGAAAAAGAATCTATCTGAGATGATTGACAAGAAAAGATTCGTGACAAGTTAGAAATTAACATCGATCATTTTAATATCAATAAAGCTATTCTGATCTACGTTCACTTCAGAATTGAAGAAGACGCAGTCAAAGCTACTTTAGCTTGATGTCAACAAGATTCATTGAATCTCTATGTCATAGTCAATGATCTGTTAAATGAACTTGCTCAGCTTTATGATGATTTCGACAAAGAGACAAACTTTCAAAGAGAATACGCTAATCTCACTCAAGAAAAGAACAAATTCAATGAATTTTATTCAATGTTTCAGCGTCTGTTCTCTTATTTGAAATATCATGATAAACAGTTAATCATTGATCTACGAAACAAGATAGTTTATCGTTTTCGTGCAGCTTGAAATAGTCAGTTGATTCAGTCAGAATCTTTTAATGAAATTCGTAGTTATCTGATTCATTTGAACAATGAGCATCGAGTCATGAATGATATCAAAGAAAAGAAATTCTTGATCAAAGTCAGAAAGCAAGTCATCTTTGCTGAGAAATGAGATTCATTGAATCTTTATAGAAAGATTGAAGTTACTACATTCATTGATCATTCAAAATCGTGCGACGCGACTTTGACTAGCGTTAAAGAGACGAATCTACAAACTGAAAGCTGTTTCATTTGTCATAAGTCAGATCATTTTTCTAGAGAGTGCTCTGATCGAACTTCAAGAATTAATGCATTAGAAGATGATGAGTTTGATCGATTTACATCAAACTCTGAGTCAGATTCTGATTCAAAAAACTAGTTATCTTTTTCAAAGTTATTGAAGAAATAGAAATCATATCTTTGTGCAGTCAAATCGAAGTTCTATTGAAAGAAAACTATTTTGAAAAGTCATTTCTGATCAATGCTTCTTTTATCTCTCAGAGCAATTCTTTCAGTCTTTGCTCTTTGATAGATAGTGATTTCGTCGTTTACACGCTGATACATGACAAGTTAGTTGATAAAGTATGTCAGAAACTTGAAATACAATCTATATTACTAGCAAAAGAGAAGTTAATATGAGACTATGATGAAAAGCTAGCTAGAAAGACTATTACTCATAAGATTCTATTCAATCTCACGATTGAAAGTCATAAGAAATTGACTATGTTAATGCTGATAGCTGATATTAAGCATCATGAAGCTATATTGAGCAAACTCTGAATGAATAAAAACGAAATATTGTTGAACATGTAACATGATATCATTGTCTTTCCTGATCAATTAAATATTTCTACTTCGATTTTTTTGATCTCGCTCAATGCTCAGCACTCAAGTTGATCACGATCAACTTCAATCTCTTCAGCAGCTCACAGCAAGATCTTTAAGATGCTCAAGCGCTCAGTTTCATTCATTCACATCAATCATTTGACGAAATCAGCTAAAACTGGCTACAAGCTCACCAAGCTAGCATCAGTCAAAAATATTTGTTTAGTCAAGCTTCTAGCTCACAAGCTTTAATAGTCACTCATCAACAACTAATAGCTAGCTACAAGCGCTTGTATCTTTTGATGACAGTCATTTGCTCAAAAAACATCAATTGCTCAAAAGATATAATGCACAATACATGTTTGCTTTTCGTATGTTTCTACATTCAAGATTCATATGTAATCAAATAAATCATTTGATAAATTGATTATTTAAGTAGCTATTTAACCATTTATTTAAACATGAAGAATGCTTGATAGAGAATCATGTAAAGAGTCATGAAGAGTGCTTGATAGAAAAACATGAAGAGTGCTTGGTAGAAAAACATGAAGAACGCTTGGTAGAAAAACATGAAGAGTGCTTGGTAGAATGCTTGATAGAAAAACATGAAGAATGCTTGGTAGAAAAACATGAAGAGTGCTTGATAGAGAAACATGAAGAGCGCTTGGTAGAAAAACATGAAGAGTGCTTGGTAGAGTGCTTGGTAGGAAAACATGAAGAACGCTTGGTAGGGAAACATGAAGAGCGCTTGGTAGGGAAACATGAAGAGTGCTTGATAGGAAAACATGAAGAACGCTTGGTAGAAAGTCATGTAGAAAGTCATGTAGAAAATCATGTAGAAAGCATTGTTTGATTTGTGTTATGCGCTTGATCAATGCGTATTTTGAAGCATGTAGAATGTTTAATAAAGCATTTGATAGAAAGCTCAGTCGATAGCTCAATAAATAGCTCAGTAGAAAGATTGATAGAAAGATTGATAGAAAGATCGATAGAAAGATCAGTAGAAAGCTCACTAAATGACTCAATCGAAAGATCAGTAGAAAGCTCATCAGTAGAAAGCTCACTAGATGACTTGATTGAAAGATCAGTAGAAAGATCGATTGAAAAATCAGTAGAAAGCTCAGTAAAAAGCTCAGTAAAAAGCATTGTTTGAAACATTGTTTAACTCATGTTATGCACTTAATCAACGCGTCTTTTGAAGCATGTTTTGAAGTGAGTAGACTGACTAGTAGATGAACAAGTAGATAGCTGAGTTGATAGCTGAGTTAATAGCTGAGTTGATAGCTGAGTTGATAGCTGAACATGTTGATATTTTAATTGTTGTTGTTCTAGAAAGTAGAAACTATGAAGGAAAAATGAAGATGAAAACTTCAAACTTTCTAGCGTCAGCTTTATAGAGCTTGAAGCGAAGATTATCGAGTAGATAGCTGAGCATGTAGAGTGACAAGTAGATAGAAAGTCATGTAAAAAGCATTGTTTGAAGCACTGTTTGATGTGTTTTATGCGCTTGATCGACGCGTTTGATAGAGAGTAGAATGAAGAGTAAATAGACGAGTAGAATGAAGAGTAAATGAGCGAGTAAATAGGCGAGTAGAATAAAGAGTAGATGAGCGAGTAGATAGATAAGTAGAGTGAAAAGTAGATGAGCAAGTAAATAAATGAGTAGAGTGAAGAGTAGATGAGCGAGTAGATAGATGAGTAGAATGAAGAGTAAATGAGTGAGTAAATAGATGAGTAGAATGAAAAGTAGATGAGCGAGTAGATAAATGAGTAGAATGAAGAGTAAATGAGCGAGTAGAATGAAAAGTAGATGAGCGAGTAGATAGACGAGTAGAATGAAGAGTAGATAAGCGAGTAGGTAAACGAGTAAAGTGAAGAGTAAATGAGCGAGTAAATAAATGAGTAGAGTGAAGAGTAAATGAGCGAGTAAATAAACAAGTAAAGTGAAGAGTAGTGTTAAATCAGCTAAATCAGCTTGTAGCTGATTTATGTAGCATGTAAGCTAATCAATGATGCAAACTCAGCTGACAGCTAGCTTGTAGCAAACGTCTCATTTAGTAGCTAGCATATGCGTCTTGAGTGCATTAGTATTGAATGAATTCTGCTCACTAGCTCACAAACTATCTAAGCTTTTTGTTGAAATGTCAATGCAGAAAGAGTCATTCTTGATTCAAAACATAGACATCACTTCTTTTTAAACATTAGTAAAACGAAAAAAGAAGAATCAAACAGAGATTTTTGCTATGTTCATTGAAAACATCGATAGAAAAATCGTCTACAATACTCAATGCAAACTAGATGTCATAAACGTCTTCTCAATCAATGAAATGACTCAGAATCTAGAAGATATTAAAGTCAAGCTATCATCGAAATATCAGAATTTTCTAAACGTCTTTGACTGAGCTCAAGCAGACAAATTATCATCTCATCATTCATATGATCATAAAATAAAGCTTACTAGTGACGTAACGTCATCTCACTGTTGAGCATATTGAATGTCTCTTTACAAGCTTTAGAAAGTTAAGAAATATCTAAACGAAAATCTTTTCAAGAGATTTATAATCTTTAGCAAAGCTTCTTATTTCTCATTCATTCTGTTCATCTTGAAAGAAAATAAAGATTTACAATTTTGCGTTGACTATCAAAAGCTTAATGCTATTATCAAACGAAATCGCTATTCTTTATCACTCATAAATGAGATGATCAACAAAATAGTTGATTGCAAGCATCTGACTTGATTAAATATCATTTCAACTTTCAACAAACTGCGAATGCATTCTGATAGTGAGAACTACACTATCTTTATCATCGCTTTAGAAGCGTACAAATCAAAGATGTTATCTTTCAAACTTATCAATGATTCTGTCTTGTTTCAGCAGTATATGAATGACGTTCTTTGAGATTTTCTAAATGACTTTTGTCAAGTCTATCTAGACGACATTCTGATCTACAGCAAAACTCAATGAAAACATCAACAACATGTGAAAATGATATTAAATCGTCTACGAGAAGCTGATCTACAAGTAAATATTTGAAAGTGCGAATTTGATGTAGAAGAAACTGTCTTCTTAGAAGTCATAGTTTCAGAACAAGATCTTCGTATGAACTTTATCAAAGTGAAAGTCATAGTTAATTAAGCTACGTCAATCAATCTAAAAGAAGTTCAGAGCTTCGTGAGATTTGTTAACTTCTATCATTGTTTCATTAAGAACTTCTTGAAGCTAGTCAAATCATTCACTCAGCTGACTAGAAAAGACACGTCTTTTATTTGAAACAAAGTCTGTGTTCAAGCTTTTGATGATCTAAAGAAACAAGTCAGCTTGATCTTAGTTCTACAACATTTTGATTCAAAACGACAGACTATTCTGAAAATCAATGCATCTGACTACGTCAAAGATGAAATACTATTTCAGTATGATGATGAGAATATTCTTCACTTAATAGCTTTCTACAGCAAGAACATGATTCTTGCTGAATGCAATTATCACATCTATGACAAGAAACTGCTGATTATTATTTAATGTTTCAAACACTGAAGTCTTGAGCTTGAATGCACAAAGCTGCTCATTCAGATGTTCATTGATCATCAGACTTTGAAGATCTTCATAAAAAATAAACAGTTAACTTGACGTCAAGTCAATTATTTAAACATTCTATTCAAGTTTAACTTTCAGATCATTTTTTGTTCAGGCAAAATGAACTCTAAAGTCAATGCTTTAATCAGAATGTCTTTGATCAACGTTTCTGAATCAACTCAGCATATTGAAGATTGCTATCAGATCATTCTGACATTCAATAGAATAAATATTCTAGTTATTGAATCTGAAGTTGATCTCTATCAGCGAGTAAAAGATGTCAACAAGACGAATGAGCTTTGCAATGAATATAAACAAGCTATAAGCGAAAACAAGCTCAAGCTACATAGCACTGAATTGAAGCACTGCAAGATCATTGACGACGTTTTGTTCAGAAAAGATCTACTGTGAGTTTCTGAGAATATGCATATGAAATTGCTAAAGAAAATTCATGATCAATCTTTCATCTCTCACTCTGACAATTGAAAAACTACTGATCTAGTTCAACGTTTCTACTATTGATCAAATTATCAAGCAACAATTAAACGTTACATTCAAAACTGTCATGTCTATCAATGAAGCAAGACATCTAGAAATAACATCAATGAACTTCTTCATTCTCTTTCAATTTCATAGAAACGCTGAAAAGATATAGCTATGAACTTCATCACTGAGCTACTTCTATCAGAAGATTATAACGTCATTTGCACAATCATATGTCAACTCATCAAGAAACATCACTATGTCTTTTGTCATTGAGAAGACGAAAGCATCTCAGTCGAAGA
>JAABUL010002014.1_pt1 | contig 35547 bp, 19 predicted proteins | sample 5559151 | NCBI WGS metagenome assembly JAABUL01 (sample SAMN10711876, study PRJNA513368) | rock metagenome | isolation source: Antarctica rocks | place: Antarctica: Victoria Land, Pudding Butte sud | reverse complement strand
ATCCAGGTCTCACGGTCATCTTCAACGTCTGGCCCACCGTAAGCCTGTCCAGCTATCTGAGACCCAACGCAGATCCCCCCACACTCGAGAACACGCATGTCGAGAAACACACTATGCGCGATTTTGAGAGGGTATACCAGCAGTGCAAAAGCCTCCCTGCACTCAAAAGCCGAAAGCTTACGCTGCGACTTCAAAGCATGTTTGAAATAGCTTGCATCCCTTTGGAGGTTGCGAATTATTGGTTGGTGGATCATGTCTCTGTGGCGCTTGAGTTCTGGCCGGAATGGGATAATATCTTCATAGAAGTTGAGGCAATAGACGAACTGTTAATGAATCCTAAAAGAAAATATTGGATGCCTCGTCCCGTTGCCGAGGTAGAGATACTTTGTAATATTGCTGTTGTGGACTTGCAGCCGCTTCGAGCAAGGACAGCGACAATGAAAGTAGGGTGGACAGGGTCGCCGGTAGATCGCATCTTGAAGGTACTGGAAAAGGTTGGTGGCAGTGGACAACTATGAAGCGCAGTCTGATCAAGGAATGGTGTACAAGACCAGGTGATAGTCTAAATCCTACCAGTAGGATTTCGGGTATTGGCTTATACCTGATAGAGGAAGTATATTGGTCTAAAGGAAAACTTCCGGTGAAACGAAGCAGAGGTACAAAGAATGGCCCAAACGTCTTCCATCCTAAGGGATGCAACTCCAAATGGGTGTCCAAGCACGCGCACTCACACATTTTGGACTTGATCAAATGCAGCAAGCCAGTCCGTACCCTACTAGAGAGGTATCGAAAGATTGGCTGGCACCTGACAGAGGAAGCCTATCCGAAGCATTGAAGCAAAGATACCAAAAAGGCTAAAGTCGTCCATCCAGAGAGATACAATACTAAATATGTCCCAAAACGCGCGGACTCACGCGTTGTGAGCTCGATCACAAGCATCACCCCAGCGTCCTCCCCCATCCCCAAAACATGCATAATTGTCCCTGGTAAGTAAAGCATCAACAAAGTCCCAACCACCCTCGAAGACCGGCAGCACTCTCCGCCCACTGGATACTTCCATTCCTGACGATTTCACATCATCACTTCGAAACCCCTTGTGGTAAGACTCCCATCCGATATCCTGAACCTTTTGCTAGGACGAAGCGCCGCAGTTGCCAGGACCGAAGGGCCATGAAATATCCCCGTAAAATATGCCACTAATCACAGCAACAACTCACACTCGTCTCACAAATTTACACCAAAGCCTATATAACCAAAACAAATGCCACAATTACCAAAACCCGGAAAACCCCCTAAAGCAAGCGCGCAATCACAACACCAACCCAAACCACAATTCCTCAAAGCTCCTCCGCATTCCCAGTCGCCAAGGAGATACGCCCTCTCATACCGCGTTCTCCCATAGTCCCCCAAAAATTCTCAATCCTCTCTAAAACATCTTACCGAGATAAGAAACATACATCACTATACCATAAAAAAACAATACCCTCAATGCCCTAACGCGATCCCTCAGATCACTATCCCGTTATAAAAACCCCTCTCACAGCTCCCCAACACTCCCCAACACTCCCCCAAAATCCTCTCACAACCTCTCCAACCTCCACCAACCCCTATCAACCCCCAACACTCCCCAAGCTCCTCCACATTCCCACCCCCCAGCACCTCCAAATACACTTCAAAACGCCTTACCAAGAAAAGACACATACAACTCTATACCAGTTCCAAAAAACTACCTCAAACGCACCAACACTACTCCTCAAATCATCATCCCGTTTCAAAACCCTTTTACAGCTCCTTAACAACGGATAGCTACCGATTGATATCGTTATCCTGATAGATAGCGTTATCCACTACCCACTAAATACCTACCCAACCACTCAATAAAATATTTCCTATCCTAGCAATAGAACTCAGGCACGCGTCTTGGCAGAACCGATCGAAACGAGTGCCCTGCCAGGATAAAGTATGGTACATGGATACATGTCTTAACACGGAAAGGGCATGAAGAAGTGCGACTGCATTTGTGAGCCAGGACTTGGATAGCGTAGCCTAGAAAGGGCCTTGAAAATCCAGGACACCATCTCCTTCTGCGCTGGACAATATTACAATATTCTCCTCTCTCATTCCATGCCGAAACCCGACGAGACAAATGATGCTTATCTAGCGATAGATTGATACTCATAGAAGCTCAATATCCACTGGAAAGCTATCCATGCACTACCAATCATGTCAGGCTCTCTCCAGCAACATCACGCGAGAAAGGACCTCACGTATGAAGCTAAAGTATGCCATACGATGCCGCTTCAGAGCCCGATACAGCCTCCACTGGGCATTCCATACAACGCCCAAGCTCCTAGAAATGCACTGAAATAACAACCACCGAAAATTCCACAGGCCCATTCGGGCGTTAACAAAATGGTACAGGTAACAGTCAGAAACCACTCCTCAACACCCATCTCTTTTCTACATTCTTGGTCCCTACACGTTCGGCAACCATTTCCAGAGTAGCTCTGATCGCATCTTTCGGCTGTTGCGCGAATCTGCCGCTCATGTTAGGAGCAAAGCATTAATGAACGGTATGAAAGTGGATGGGTGAGCATACTGCTTTTTGAGAATCTCGACAATGGCGATTTTGGTGAGATCGCTACCTTGCACGGCAGCTTTGAACTCATCCATTAGATCAGGTGTAATCAAGCGCTGCGCCTTGGCTGGTTTCATTGGGGCCGATAAATCTGACTCCATGGTTTTCGGAACTTCAGTGAGCGTAGAGGAAGATAGGATGTTGTTTTGTCGGTTGATAGGGTGGAGGGGCAGGCGTGGTGGCTCCATAAGACTGCCTTGCGTGTGTGGCGCTATCTGAAGGGATGAAGTGGTCGTTGGCTGCCAATAGGTCGAGCAATATGGATCGATAGGTAATCGCGGATTATCTATGCAATTAGCTAGAGCCATTGTCGAGGGAGCGGTTCTTCTTACCCATGAGGATGTCTAGCTTGAGCAGACGCCAGTCTAGACCTGCAATCGTGTGATCGGAGCCTGGTCCTGCTGGACCTTCCCAACACAATCCTGAGCACTTGGGCTCTTGGTCACCCAGCATCGGCCGACGTTTGACCGCGCGGGTTGCCTCGGTTGCCTCCTCGTCATCCAAAAATTCGTCCATTTCATCGCCTACATCGTCATCATCCGGCTCCTCTTCTCCTTCGGAGTCGAGATCCTCCCCTTCAGCTGGTTCTTCCCACTCTGCTTCCGAGTCGTAGTCATAATCTGTGTAGGGAAGCCCGCGACCGAAAGGGTTCCGGGCTAGCTTGGAGATGGATTGAATATCTTGTAAGCGGGTGCAGGTGCCAGTGTAGGGTGGTCGGACGTCCTCATTGAATTCCAAATACTTTATAGGTACCGTCTTGAGCAGATCCAAAGGCTTCTGCGCAGCTCGCTGAAACTGCGAGTCTGTCAGATCTATTGGGTTAGAATTTGTACCATCGATAGCTGCCATGATATCCTTCACGGCATGCGATCGGCTTCGACGTTTATATTTGTCCCCGGTAGGCATGTGTAGTAAATCGGCGAGGTAGCACCCTAAGCGTTGCTCTCTTGAACCCTCGCGTGCCTCCTTTTTGTTCTGTAGACCCTCGTCAATTTGTTCCTGAGCAAATGCGATGCCTCTCTCATCCCGCGAGAACCGATTGTGGGAAGCAACAACTGTGTTGGGTTTTAATGGAAACTCTTGGAACTTCTGCTCGTAATCCGATGTCTGTGCCTTTGACGGTGTGGTTGAGACTGATCGACTTCGGCGATGTTTTTCCATGGCCTGAATCTCGCTGAACGAACTCCGCCTGCTACTTAAGGGACTATGAGTGTCTCGGGCCGGCGATCCATGGAAAACGCCGTTGTTTATGGAGTTGCGGCCGAAGAAAGAGTCCATGCGTAGTTGGTTCTGGAAGTGTATTAGCATGATCTGGCTTTGCTCACCCAGGCTCGAGGCGTATATACCCTGGCCTTCTTATTACTCTCCTCCTCCTTCTGCTTCTTCTCTTCCAGCTTAATCCTGGCCTGCTCCTCCTTTGCTTTTCGTTTCTCCTCTTTCTCAAACTCCTTGAGCCTTTTCTCCTCTTCCTTTCTCGCCTTCTCCTGTGCCTTCTGACGCTCGATGGACTCTCTCTCGGCTTCCTTTCTCACTTTTTCCTGTGCCTTCTGGCGTTCGATAGCCTCCTTTTCGGCTTCCTTTTTTGCTTTCTCTTCTTCCTTCCGAGCCTTTTCCTCCGCTTTCTGGCGCTCCTTGAACTCCTTTTCTATCCGTTGAACTTCTCTCTCCTCAAACGTGAGCTTCACCCTCTTGGCTGTGAGCTTTGCCGTAGAGTTCGAAGTTGCCAAAGAAGGCGTGGATGTGTTGGCAGGGGGGGAGCTGTTAGGTAGTGGGGATTGACCAGCATGTTGACTTGATGCTGTCTCCTGAGCGCCCCCATTAGGTCTCGATGAAGCTTGCTTTGAACGTGACGAGATTTGATATTCTTGCATAGGCTCCTCGAATCCAGCGTCGTCACACGTACGCTTCAAGGAATTGGGGGACGCCATAGGAAGTGTCAGGGTGCTCATGGGTACTTCTAGCAGTCGAGTGTGACCTCGGTATCTGTGTAGATGAATTTGTTGAGTAACTTCATAAGCTGCCCTGAGCTGTGGGTGTTCATTTGCTCTCAACCTTGGGTTTAGGCAAGAGCAGTGGATAGGAAGCTCGCCCTTCTGAAAGGCGCGTCCTGATTGCCTCGCTTAGCTAGCGCGTCGAGACGCGCCACTAAACTTGCAGAATTCTGAACATTCATGTTGATAAAAAGTCCTAGCTCAACTGCCCACAATCATCGATTTAAATACACTGCTTCATCTTACAGCGTATGCTTCCATCTAGAACACCATACACTGATAACTTGTTGCCGAGCGCTACATGGGGCTTTCTACTACGCAGCCTTGTTGTAAATACCTCTACGACTATCGCGAATCAGATAGCATTTCTGATTTATCACATAATCTTGGTGCTCGCAGCCATTGGGCGCACCAATTCTGGAAAATGACAATCTCTCCCAAGGAGTAATCGGTACCCCTAGCTTGTTGTTCGATATCCTCGTAGCTCGCCTTAAGCATCACCAGAAAAGCACATCACGCTGCATACCAATTCGACTGTGCGATTGGCGATCCTTACAACTCCGAGTGATCTCTGACCCGATCGAATGCTCAAGCACTACCACTTCCCCGTCATGGTCACGGTTTGCCTTACGTTGTCGAGTTGACTTCGCTTGCTACTGTAGCTGACTGTGCCTAGGCGTCCTTGACTGTCGAATTTGACGTCTACATTCGATATGCGTGCCCATTCTGGTACGTCCGCGGCACACGTCACGGTGCCAAGACGGTCTTCCTCAATGCCCATGAGCCTTTCAGCAACACGCGCTGTCAGAATGCTGTCCCATATACCTTCTTGGCGTGGTGAAGCGTAGAGCAAAGCAATAGCCTTTCTCCGTACCACCGGATCTCGGCAACGGTGTGCAACGGCGTAGAGAGGCGCGACAATGTTCATATCGAGAGAGAATTCTGGCCCTGGCTTTTGAGATATTTGGTCGCCTGGCGTGGCGTTCACTATCAGTGCACCTAGGTCAACGATGTGCTCAAAGCGAAAGATGAATTTGTCCCAGACTGTCTCGTCAGTAAGGACATCGAAGGTGTTCATCTCCAGATAAATCATCATGAAGCTCTGGCTGATCTGAAGCGTCCTTGCTGCTTGTAGGCTTTTGTTGTCGAGAGATCCGCCCTTCTTTTGCAGAAACGCTTGAAAAGCGGCTAGCCACTTTCTGACCACGATTGAGAAGGTCTGTTGGTTCGCCTCAAGATGCGGCTTGACACGTTTCATTTCGTCATATGTGTCATGTTGCTCTATATCGCCTAGAAGATGGACGCATGTGTTCCATTGGTAGTCCATGGAATTGCGGGCCTCTTCAAGGCTTGAAAACATGGCGGGAATCTCCGCAGAAAAGCCTGGCATTTTGCCTGATGGCTTATTTCGAAGACGCATTGGTCGGCTGCCTAACATCTTTCATGTTGTCAGCACACATATCTTTGACGCAGGCAGGGCCGAAGTTGGCTGGGGATGTGCTGCTAGTTTGAGGGGATATACCTGTGCTATTTGAGAGTCAAGCCTATTGAAGAAAACTTCGAGTGTCGGTAGCTCGACGTAACGATGTGGGGAGAGGTTCAAGACGCTTTGATTGCAGTTGCGGTCCTCATTCACGTGGACTTCTGACAGTATCTTGACTCCGCTGCGGACGTGGGAGAGCGCACTCCCGTGATGACCTCTTAGTGTCTAAACAACCTCACTTCAATTCTACCTTCAAGTTCTTTACATCTCCGATTCGACTTACCTCAAACGATGAGAAGAGCATGCAAGCGATTAAACATACATCAACCGCTTGTTGACCATTATCTACGGGCTTGACTAGATGCTGTATAGCCTTATTGTATTGCACCAACGCAAAGCCCCCCTCACCCTTATTCCATATGGGGTTGAGAATTGATCTATCGTCATTGGAGAAACGTTCGTGGAGCGAGCCCAACGCGAGGACTGCGTGCTTGATCACAGGCTCGTGAAAAGCCGCCTGCAAGACGAGGTTTGACCAAAACTCGGAAGGGAAGAATCCTGCCATTTGAGAGCTCGTTCTATAGCGAAAGAATTCAAAACATCTCGTCTCGTCATAACCGCCAAGAGGATGGAAGTTCAAGTTTATTAGTGCTAACGCACTAGAGCTGGAGCTAGCTGACGGCGAAATCGTGGTACTACTGCCATTACTTGGAATGGGCGTTCCACCGCGAAACCCATATCCATCGCACTAGATAGGTGAAAGCCATCAGCGATGTTCAATATCGTTACATCGAAACAAAGGGTGTGACAGGAGATAAAAGTACCTTTCTCCCAGTACTTGTGCACCGAACACAATCAGGTTTCTTCTCGTCGCACTTGATTCGCCGTACTGAAAGCAGATGCGTTGGTCAGCTATTGTATCTATCGTCCGATGTTCGGGGTCTGACTTCTATGATTACCGTCAGTACTATTATCTGGGGCCAAGGTTGCTGGCTCCAGTGTATTCTAGAGCAAGCGTCAAGGAGCACCGCATATATAGCGAAGGAAAGTTGGGGGGCGATGCAGGAGGAGACGATGGCTCCAGACGGAGGGTGGGTTTGTCTCTATTACGATTCGCTGGGTCGCTTCACGATGGCATCGGTACCTGTTTAGTTTACTCACTTGCATGTAATGCAGCCCGTCTTGACCTTGGACTTGCTCCGTCTAGTACGTTTCGCATTGGCCTCCTCGGTGGAGCTGCAACTTGAGAGCGTGTCCCTCCTTTGACCATCCTGCAATTGGTCCTCCATTCTGACATGGGACGTAGGGAAGGATATCCTTTGTACGTTGTGGCCAGTGAAATTCAACGAAAGCCGGTTTTGCTAAGACAAGCTTCCAATCAAGATATAAAGACGAACCTGACAAAGATTTCAGGAAGTCGGATGCCAGGGAAGCCTCGGTTGCTTATGCCCAATCTGCAGCTGGGTGCTTATCGAAGTACCGAATTCATTCAAGAATTAAGATATCGAAGCTGACGCAGCTGGAGACGCAGTAAGTTGCCTGCCCGACATATTTGTCCTAGTGAACGAAGATGAGGCTGAGTGTTTGGTGGTAGTGCTTGACCTGATACGGACTAGTGTACGACACAGGAGCCCCTATCGAGTTTAGCGGATGTCAAGATACGATCAAGCCAATGAGAAGCGCCGATTGACTTTGGCTTCCGTGCGCCACGCAGCGAAACTCCTCTTCAAGCTAGGGTAAGGTACGGAATAAGGTACCATATCTAGTATTTACTTCGTTGCACAGGGTATCCCTACAAATGTCATTTCATCAAGCCGTACCAATCCACTGCCTACGTAACCTTCCGTGTTGCAAGGCTGTTCTATCTCAAATTGTTGATGTGACTCGCTCGCTCAAGCCTGCGGATGCACCCTTTGCAACTCATCTAATTTCATTTGTTGCAATTCTATTCGCCCACTCGTACTTTACTAAAATGTGACGGAGTGACAAGAGCAATTGTCCTCGCAGAACTCCCTATTATACGGTTTTCAGCCTCTCGTACTGTCGCTCTTCAACATCAAAAAAGCTCAGCATAGCCACTGGACGCGTCCAAGTGATGCTAGTCCAATGAGTGAGGTAAGTATATGTACCACAACATCTTTCCCCACGGTCTCGTCTCCGCTCATCCAAATTCTCTTTGTGAGCGCAACACCCTGTTCTCATCCCATAGGCCTTCTTTTCCATTCAATTCTGTGGCTTGCATCCTTGTAACAAGCTTGAGTTTGGAATCAAAGCGCCGCAGCTGCAGGCCAGCTTTCTTCTCCAGTCTTACCATTCTTCTCCATCCACTCCATCTTCCTCACCTACCCAGCTATGCCAAACGATGATTGCCCAGCAAGACGCGCCGCCCCCAACACGAATTGGGCTTTCTGCCCCAGCAAAGGCCCCGCATACCTCTACATCGTTCTCTTTGGCCTCACCCTGATTGCGCATATTTCCCAAGCCATCATGTACCGCAAAGGCTACAGCTGGGTGATAGCCATGGGTGCTGCATGGGAGACAGGCAATTATATCTTTCGAATCCTCTCCATCGACCAACCGAGCAATACGGGTTTCTATAGTGCTTGGTTTATCCTGATTCTACTTGCCCCACTATGGATCAATGCCTACGTCTACATGGTTCTCGGCCGGATGGTGTATAACTTCACCTCTTCGGCTAAAATTCTACACGTCAAAGCATGGCGATTTGGTCTGATCTTCGTGCTCCTCGATATCCTGTCAGTAACCCTCTTCAAGTTTTAATCCCCTTCCAATCGACTGACAGCAACACAGCGCTTTTCTGGTTCAAGGGTCTGGCGCCAGCATGGCCACCGGCAAGAACATTACCCCAGCTGCAATTGACCGCGGCCTCCACATCTACATGGGCGGAGTAGGCCTGCAGCAAATCTTCATCCTTATCTTCCTCTACCTCACCTACCGCTTCCAGAAAGAAATGCAGCGCGATCTTCCAAAAATCGAGCAACCACGCGTGCTCCACTTACTCTACGCCGTCTACGCCGCTCTGACCCTCATCACCATCCGTATCATATTCCGCCTCGCCGAATACAGCCAAGGCTATCTCTCGGGCCCATCCCTGCACGAAGCGTATCAATACGTATTCGACTCAACCATGATGCTCTTCGCACTCGTCGTCTTCAACATTGTACATCCTGGTCGCATCATGCCTGGAAAGGAAAGTAATTTTCCAAGTCGAAAGGAGAGGAAGATCATTGGAAAGCGAAACGTTCGTGGACGAGCGGAGGCTGGGAAATCGATGCCACTCTATGACACGTCGCGAGCGGAAAGCCTGCAGAAGCAGTCTTCGAACCCTAATCACCTGAGGATTGATGCGTCAACCGTGAATAATGGCTATGTGACGGAGTCCGACACGGATGCGAGATACAATTCCGAGAGGAGGCCCCATTCCGAGGGACGGTACGCTTCCCTTCAACAAGGATTTTCCATGGGCAAGAGACATGAGCCCACGAGAGCCTATGAAATGATTTGATCTTGCATACCTTGACAAAGTCCCTCTTAACTTATTCAACAGTCTAGCATCAAGTTAGAGTTCAGATGATTGATGGTGTAGAGCCAGCAGGAGTCCACGTGGTGTTACAGTAGGGCTTCGGCGGCATGAGCATGAAAGAAGACCGACTAGTCAATGATAATGCGCAAAATTAGAGCATGTAATTCTGAGAATGTATCCCTAACACCCATAAGATACTCGCACTTATTGAGAAGGATTTCAGCTAGCAGATACGCAACTACCAAGTCAAGGCATCCCACGTTATTTCTCACTATGATCATCTGAGTTATACCTCCTCTTCGCCACACTATCACTCACAATTCATCCTACAAGCATGTCTCCCATCGGTCTCCTAACTCGGAAAGGGTGTGCCCTTTACCTCCATTTATCATGAACGATATATTTACCAAACTCACAACCGTGCAAGGCGCAGTAGCTAGCAGACCGTTCGTAATCTAAATCAAAAAAGAGAGCATATCACCAGTACGGTTGTGGTTTAAGTCTGGGATGCGCAGATACGAAAGGCTGGAGACGAAATAAGGGGTGCATTTGGAGGAGAGGGGGGTGATCATGTAGCGATTACAAACACTGGGATTTCTTTGTGGTTTGAACAATGGTATTGATTTTTATTGAGCACGTATGCCATCGGCACGGTGAGCACGCTGACTGCGTTCATTGACGATGGTATTAGATAGTGTAATGATAGGCTGCATTGTTGAACTATCGAAATTGGTAGCGGAAGCGCCAAAATGCTTGCAGAGATGTTTATGTGGTGTGCAAATTATGTTGAAATTGAATTCGTCTGAGTACACCATCTCGTAAAGTCTCTGTGTTCCTTTGAGTTGAGAAAGTTAAATGTCGGCTGCACGGAATGCTCAGGCAAGAACCTTCGGTATAACGCTCGTCAACAAGTGCTAGTTTTGCCGCCTGGCTCCTCAAGTATGTATCGTGGGCCATATCTCATGTTGCAACTCCCTACTAGCTTCCCGTTCAATCTGTGGAGGACTCTGATGTTCAAGTGACAAAAGGCTGGGTTGCTAGCATGAGGATATTGCGACGTGCTCGCTTCCCTCAACACCAAAAATCCAGTCCTTCATCCCAGCCCAGAGCGTCTTCATTCCACACTGGAAACTCTTCGTCCCAGTCTGGAGGCGCCACCAAATGCAGCATCTCCAGAGAACCCGTCGTGCAGTCGCTTAACCGGAGTTCAAATTCGTCCGATGCGCCATTGATTTCGAGCTCGTCCGGATAAGATGGTAGATTGATATCGATATCTACAAGAATTGCCGCAATCTCGATATTATTTAGGCCTCCCACCCAAATTATGTCATCGCCGATCTCGATCATATCCTCCGGGAGGGCTCGAGGGAAGAATTCGCGGCGGCAGTAGGGGCAGGAATTCGATCTCTCCGTGAGCCATTTGGCGATGCAATTTGCACCTATGATGTGGAGACATGGTAGCTGGACTGGATGTTCGGCTGGCTTGGAGGGCGAGGGGGCGGTGTTGTACTCGTCTGTGCAGATTATGCAGGTTTTGCTGTCGGCGGGTAGGTCGTTGGTGGAGATTTTGGGGAGGGTTTTGAGGAATTCGAAAGCCATTGTGGATGTGGTTGGGAGTGGTTGGGAGTGGTTGAGGATGTTGCTGTTTGAGGCGAAGGAGTGATGGAAGTGTTGGATTTGGAATGATGGAATGAAGTTAGTGAGGAGTTTGATAGATAGATGATAATATAGGGAGGTGAGATGTTGAGACCTTTTGGGGGACTTTAGTGTCATCACACAGAAAGAGCTGCCCTTGAGATAAAATGGCCTCCGGCCTTGACAGTAATTATCGTAGCCCTTCGGTGTCAACACACTGTTAATTTCCCTTCGTCATTATGAGATCGATGACAGCGCAGGGTGTTAGGCTGAACGGATATAAATGTTAAGATTGTATAGACAAATCACATATATCGTATTTACTCCTGAAGACTGTGATTCTCTTTGTGTGGCTGTATCAAGAGGTCACTCCTATATTTTCGTGCCTTCACGTCCATTCAAGGATTTGATTTCCGAGGTGTGGAGAGAAAGGCTACCAATAACGATATTCAGAGCCCTGACACCAACAGGTGGTACCACTGGTGTGGATATATCGTGGAAATCTCGGAAGCGAAGCCAATAATCCCACGAGAGGCCTATACTATCCGATTCATTATTCTCGAATCAATCGCCGGAGTCTGCTTCAATGCCACAAGAGTTTATCGTTCTGACCACAAGCTCAATCATCGTCGTTATCCAATGGAGATTATTACTTGCTATTTTTCCTTGTCGGATGCAAGCAACCTGTATAACAGCGATAGATTAACGAAGACGCTGAAGCGTGAGTTGTATGCAGAAGCTCCAGCAAAGAACGACCGAAAAATCATTGATGTTACTAAACAGTGGAACACCCTTGTTTCTCGGCTCTATAAGCTACGCATCTTTCGTAAGATTCTCGCCAACAATAAGATCGATGTCAACTCTCTGCCAATGGCGAAACGAAATTGAAGAAGACTTGCAAACGGCACAGAAACAAAACTGATCGTACCTACAGTGACCCTCGGAATAGTTCGTCCCGAGAATGCGGGCATATGTCTTCATTCATGTCGCCCTCGAGGCACACTATCGTGTACCCGAAGCCCATGATGTAGCCGCAGGTACGAACTCCTCTCGAGTCCTGCGCCTATCCCGGTGCACAACACATACCTTCGATGGAAAGATGTGTACAACATTCAGCGTATCGTACTGGCGGCAGGATCCCCCACCATTTCTCTTCGAAGATCCACACCGTAGTCAATCATTCGACTTGGATGTTCGCTGTAATCGTTATACACCTCAAGGATACGTTTATGGATGTTACCTGTAGCTTCATCTAAACGGATCAATAGAAGGGTTCACCTGGAAGGGGCGCATACCTGGAAGAGGCGCAGCCTTATAGGGCTACTAGTAGTGCTTAGCGCCAGAATACATATCCTACCATAAAACTCCATCAATCAACCGAGCCGAAGAAGTTGATCTTCGAGTAAGTTAATAGATTATTTAGAACTATCAAAGACCATAGTTTTACTTAGTTAGATATTCAAGTTTTATTACGATAGCCCTGTCGCCCTGTAGACTGCGCCTCTTCCGGGTGAACCCTTCTATGTAATATCCTCACCTTATGAGAATAGCTGACTACTTTGTGAACTCACAGACAGCATGGGGGAGATATCTGTGCCGTCAGTACCATGGGTTTGCCAAAGTCTTGCTTTCGCTACTTATCCCTTTGGTGTGTTTCCCGCCCTGTCGTCATGGAAACAGGATCATCCAGCGAGCCAACCAGATTGCCTCAGTGCCTCAGACGTGTGTGCTAAGCCCCTATCAGGTTAGCGCCTACTGACTACGTAGCCGGATAGTAATACGTCTAAGCGTAAACTTTTATTCCTTTACTTATAAATATCTTATTATTAATAATATCAGTATTATTTATTATAGGATACGTATAAAGTAAGGTATATATATAAAAAATCCTAATTACACGCGATATAAGCTAATAGCGTATATATAGGCTCCTATTACGCCTTATTCGCTCCGTATCCGCTCCTACTAAACTACTATAATACTAAGTTTACCTATATTAAGTATCCTACTTATTAGATATATCTACTCTAGTACCTTAGATAGCCTATCTAATATACTAAGACCGAAAAACTAGAGTAAGGATATTACTATTATCGCTAGCTAGCTACTAGGATTTTTAGAAATTTAGGAGTTAATAGACGGTGATAGCGTTATAAATAAGTTATTATAATTAGATTAGGCTGAAAGTAGGCTTATTAGAATTAAAAGAAGTAAGAGTATAATTAATCTATTAACGTAGCTAGTAAATTAATAGTAAATTATTATATTATTACGTCGTGAAGTTAAATATTAATAAATTTTATTATTAAGCTAAAAATTTTACGGGTACGTTAGCTAAAAATATAACATCTAATAAAATTATAGATGTTTGCGCTTAGACGTGCCGCCCTTATACTGCGTAGTCAGTCTTACTAACCCGAAGGGGCTTAGCGGCGAGCTTGCTGGCCAATGGCACGTCTGAGGTACTGAGGCAACAACCAGAAGATGTCAGTGCGCAGCTTAGTCAGGATGTCCATCATTTCGCTGCAGCTTTCTCATTCCATCGACCACCCACCTATCCTTCCTTTGCTAAGACTTTACGTCTGATGTCTCCTTGTAATTCCTCAACGCGAACCCCGCCAAGTCACAAATACTACCTTGGTCACAGTTGAATGTTGATGTCCAGAGTCATCAACACTTTTGTGATCTCTTCATACTTTGAACTATTCTCGTATCTACACCGTCTGACTCTCCTGTCTTCCCAGGCAGCCAGCTTTTCCTCATCATTCCAGATCCGTTGCATCAGGAGACCCCAATGGCTCCCTCGGGTGAAGCCTACAATGTCGACTGGGTCTGGTCTAATAACTCAGACGTACATGTTGCCAACCATCTTGACTGGTTCACTTCAGATCACCCTTTCAAAGCCAAGGTCAGTATGGGTTTTGGTCCTCAGGTGGATATCATGGAAGTCGGCGAGGTTGCACTTCCTGTGAAGATACATCCAAAGAAGACTGGCCGCGACTCTCATTCAACATTGAGATTAAGCAATGTCCTATACATGCCAAACGCGACCTGCAACATTCTAGGTGACCTCTTTGATATCGGTATTGGCGTGCAAGTCGGCCCTGGGTGTCCCAGTGGAAAGCTCACTAATCTCACTACTGGCGCAACTGCAGGCCTACTGGACCGTACAAAGCTATTCAGACTGCGCCTCAGCGGACAGTCTCCCATCCAAAGCAGCCTTGATAAGGATAGTCACTACTTTATCCGTGCGAACTGGTCCAATAGTGAGCGGCAACGTTGGGAAGCTCATAAGCGCCAGCTACCCGATGTGATAGCAGATCAGGATAGCCTCAGTACAAGTCCACAATCAAGAGTCCCACCGTACACAAACCATGAAACGCAATGGCTCAAGAAAAACCACCTGGATGAATTCCACTTTCTCCGGATGTACGGTTACTCCATCTACGACGAAGAGCAGCGGGCCGAAGGCCGACTGCTTGTGCGAGCCTTCATGGATGATGAAAATGAGGGACATTCGCAGGGCAAGCAACTTAATGGACATGACAACAACGGTGATGAGGATACCGACGATGCCTCGAAGTTCCGGCGTGAATTGGATGAAAACCCAGAATCTCACTTCACTGACCACTACTTCAATGCTGAGGAACTCCAATTCATCAAAAGACACTACGGCTACTCATCCAACTTTCTCTCCAGCTATGGCTTGAAAATCTATAATCACGGAGATTGCAAGGAAGGCAAAGCTATCCTGAGGCAGCTCATGCACGACGATTGAGGTGTCAAATGGAAATAGCAGCATGGAAGGGTGAAGGAATCTCGGCAAACTTTCATTGATTATATGGCATGATCATGTTGTGCCACTTGCTTGCGAGCTTTGCCCAATGACTTGAGAGAAGCAGAATTTGCTCGATCACAGGGCCGCACAGGAATGTAGGGAGGGCGGAAAGGGTATCAATAGTCATTATTGCTTGAAGAATCATGACGGTGAGCGAACAGACAATGGTACTGAATACAATTGAACTTCTCCAAAAGGGCATAGTCGGCGCTTTAAACGTACTCAAATTTCCAAGTGCATCACACTGTCAAGGCTTTCAAGCAGCCAAACACATGAACGCGGGTTTACCATTCCATAGGCAACAGCCCAAGGAGATTGTTTGCCCCATCAGAAAGTCCTATTTACGAAAGCGATTAGGCACACCTTCGGCCACTGTCGTGTTACTCTTGACATCATCTTTCGCTTCATCAAGCAGCAACGATTAGAGTCATCGTACTCAATTTTTCATGCTATTATGATAGCTGCCGTACTGTATGGTCTCTCATCTTAAAGTCACTGCTAACTGATGTCTCCAACGCAAGATTCCAAAGAAGCAAATTTTACGGCCGTGAGAGTTGGCATCGATACTGTTATTCGATTTTTCCGCCCTCTGCCTTGTTAGCAAGGCTATGTACCACACTTTTCGAGGATTAGGAGATCATTCCAAAGCCGGGGATTGTTATTGAGCGTCCACGGATCATAAAGCTAAATACAGGGAAGATATCTTCCTGACTAATCGTCCTTTGCAGAGAAAGAAAGCCAGATGATGGCTATGTATGTGAATGTTAGGCGGGTAGTTGGACCAGGTTTACTGACGGGTGATCGCGCCAGAAATCGGGAAGGGTTTACCTTTTAGTTACCCATGCTGTTTATGTTGTCAGAGGGGAAGAGGAAGAATGAAAGGATGACTGAGGCATACCAATAATGGGAGGGAAATGACTTGGCGCTCCAAGAATTATTATGTAGCTAGCACGGCTGGTGCAAGAATGGATTGCGAATCGTTCCAAGTCGCCGAATATGCCTCTGAGCAAGTAGCTTTTTGCGTGAGAATTACTCGTTACCAAGTTACATACAACTTTGCCATAGAGACATTTGTGCTGTAATTACTCGTTGTCGATTTATCGCTTTCGTGGGATAGCCTACAGTGCAATCTATTTTTGTTCCAGCGTGGCTAGGGCCTTGGCACTATCAATTGTTTTAGTCAGCATTTTTGCCAAGCATCCAATCGGAGGTGTGCGCTCGTCGGCGCGAAACCGCGCCGACTATATGCCTTTCGTCGCAATACTCAGCCCCAACTCGCAGACACACTCACATATTGAAGAATGGCTAAAGATAGGGGTATGGAGGTTGCCTTAGTACCTAAGACGTGCCAAGCTAGGTAAGCCGGCGGCTGGGTAAGCTAGTAGCTAAGCCCCTTTAAGTTAGTAAGGCTAACTATATAATTTAAGGATAATATATTTAAGTATAAACTTTTATAATTTTATTAGATATCCTATTTTTTAATAATACGTTATATTATTTTTTTACTTATTATTAAAAGTTAATAATATTATATTTTACAGTATAATTATATATATATTATATCTTATATACTACTTAATATATTATATTTTAATACTTTTACTTATATTAAATTTAATAAATTCATTTTAAAGATACTTTAATATTAATAGATATATTATATTATTATTACTATCTATTAATTTATTATTTATAAGAAATATTTATAATTAAATAGTAATAATAATAATATCTTTATTCTAATTTCTTTCTCTTAATATATAATATAACCTATTTTTATTATTAATTTATATTATTTAGGTAGTTAATATACTTAATATAAGTAAACTTAATTTTAAAAATTAAATTAATTAAGTATTAATTATAATAAGAATTAAGGATAGCTTTAAATTTAATATAAAAGCTAAGTAAGTTAATACGCTTAAGGTATTATTAAATAAGGAAAATAATATTATCCTTATTATTAAGATAGGATTTAAAAAAGTATTATCTTTTAAGTAGTATTATTACTTTTTACCTTAATAAAGATAATATTAATCCTTATATTATTTAATATATTAAAGGAGGAGTAATATAAAAAATTATAAATTATAAATAATTATAAGTTATTTATATTAAACAGGGATATTAATATAACCTTTAATTTAAAGATAGTTTAAGAGAATTAATTTATTTATAGTATAACCTCTACCTTAACTTATTATTTAATTAAATATATAATAATTATTATAATCTTTATTAGCTTAGAAATTACTATTTTAAAAACTTTAAATTAAGATATCTTAAAGTATTTAAGCTTTCTAGTTAAATTATATTTACTTATTATAGATAAGGTATATTTTATTTTTAAGTAACATAATTTTTAATTAGATTATTATAACCTTAATATCTTTTAATTATAACTTCCTAATAATATATTAATATTAGGTATATTTATAATATTAAATAAAATAACTCTAAGAGTTATTTAGAATTAATATAAGTTTTAAGTAAATTATTATATTATTAAGATAGTATTAAATTAGCTTAAGATTTATATACAAATTAATCCTCTTTAAGAGGTAGTGAATATTATATTAAATCTTTAATAAATCTTATTTAAGAATATATTTTATTTTATTAATATACTTAAGATAATTATCTTTATAAACTTTATTAAATTAATTTCAAATACTTATATCTTATTAAAGATATTAATAAATTAGCTTAGTTATCTTTTTAAATTATATTTCTAAGTTTTATTATTCTTTTTTAATATAATTACTTTAAATAAATCTAAGATTATAATTTAATTTAAGATATTATTTAAAGATTATAGATAACTTAAGATATTAATTATAATTAGTATATATAACCTAGGAATTAATAACCTAAATATTATTAAGGTAATATAATAATTAATTTCCTTAATTATATTAAAGCTCTTTTAATATATAAGTTAAATAATATATAATAATATAAGATAAGGATAATTTATCCTATTATATCCCTTATAATATATTAATCTTAAGAGTAGTAGAAGGGAAGGATAAGGGGATAACTTTAAGTAAATAGTAATTAATATAAGCGCTAAGAAATAGGTTAATATTAAAAAGGTAAAGGATATAAATCAATAATAAGATCTTATTAATATCTTACTTTAAGATAATTATATTTATTATATTAACTTGGATTTTTTAGAGGATAATATATATTTTTTATTTATATATATTAAACCTAATCTTTATTATTTATTATTTAATATATAATATAAAGCTATTAGAAATTACTACTATTAAATAAGTAAATTAATTAAGGATTTATTTTAATAATTATAAATAATTTATTAACTAAGTAAGTAAAAAGAAAGCTTAAATATAATATAGTAAATCTTATTTAATTTATTAACCTAATTTAGTTATATTATAAAATATACTTATATCCCTAATTAATTAGGATAAATATATTTATAATAAGTTAATAATCTAATAATGAATTAGGTATAAATAAGAGTCTATTTATAAGTATTATTATAAGATTATTATTATCCTAATAGAGGCTTATATATTAAATAATAAGAAAGGTATTATTTTTAATAAATAAGTTTATTATTATAATATTAAGTAAAAGTAGATATTAGATTTTAACTTAAATATTAAATAGGCTAACCTTAAAAGTTATGAAGAAAGCTAATTAATTTATATAAGCCTTAATACTATTATATTTATTAAAGTTAATAATAATTATAAATAAGATAATTTAAATAATTTATTAGTAAAGGAGTTTACTCTTAAAAGGATTAAGAAGGTTATACCTTAAAATTACTTTAAGATAGATATAATAAAGGATTTAAGATAGGATTTAAGGTAGGATTTAAGTAATATATTAACTTTTAAGGTAATAATATTTATATTTATTATTATAAAAGTTATATTTTTATTTAATTATTTAATTAAAGTATTAATTTATATAAGAGTACTTACGCTACGGAATAGGTCTAGGTACCCGCTCCGGGTACCCGCCTTAGAGCTAGGCGGGGCGGGTTTTAGGCCGGATTATAGAGGTCTCTACCCGCCCTAACTTTTAATATACCCGCCCTACCTTACCCTATTAAAAAAATGGGTACCCGCTACTTATTAATAAGGGTAAGTCCGCTTATTAATAGGAGTAAATCTATCCCTAATATCCTTTAATTATCCCTAGGAAGTCCCCTAGAAATTATCTTAATCTTTATCTTAAATTATTCTTAATAGGAGATAAAAGAGATATTAAATTTTCTACTATTAAATAATTAATAATACTCAATAATAATATTTAAAAATAGAAATCTTAATATTTATTTATTACTTTTATATATCTTATAAAATTTATATATAAGCTATTATAATATTTAAGAAAAATTCCTATAAAAGTTTATAAATAATTATTATAATCTTTATCTTAATTATTTTCTAAGAAGAATTTAAGAAGGATTATAACTTATTATATATTTAAGAATAAACTTCCTTAAGATATTTTTATATTAATTAAATTAACTTATTAGAAGTTTATTATAAGTTATATTAATATTATTTTAATTAATTATATATAGGTACTTAATATAGCGCCAATATAATTAAGGCCTAAATTTTAACTCTCTATCCTTCTTTTAATTATAATCCTTAAATATAGTTATTATTATTATATTATATTATTAAGTACTATTATAAGTAATTTATATAATAATATTATTAAATTATAAGTTTATATCCTTAGGATTAAGATAATAATATAGATAAAGTAGAAGATTAATAATCTAATAATAAGGGGTAAAATTATAATACTTAAATATAATAAATATAAATATAAGATTAAAGTCTTATAAGTATTATATAAAGTTATTAAAGCCCTTAAATAATATTTAAATACTATTAAATCTTAAAATTATTAGATTAAATATTTAATTAAAGAGCTTTTTATTAAAAAGGTTAAAGAGATTAATTATAAGGCTATTAATTATAAAAAGTAAATTATAATAAAGAGCTATAATAATTAAGATACTTTTATTATAAAAAAGAAGTTAGATCTTAAATAGATTATAATAAAAGTTATTGTAATTACTAATTTATCCTAATTTTTATCTTAAGTATTAAGATTTTAATTATTAATATATTAATATTATTAATAGATTATATATATTAATAGTTATAATTAAGGTTAATATAAATATAGATAAATATACTATTATATATAATAATAGGAGTTAATTTTAATAAGATTATAAAGCGGGAGATTTAAATAATCTTAATAATCTTAATACTATTATAAATACTATATTTAAGGTATAACTTAAATAAGATAAAGAGGAGAATAAGGAGGTAATAAAAGAGTTTAAAAGAGTTTAAATATAAGAAATTATTTAAAGATAAGCTCTTATAAATAAAAATTATTAATAAAATTAATAAAATTAGCTATTTATTATTTAATTATCTTTATAATATATAGAAGTCTATACTTAAATCCTTATACTTAAAATCTAAATATTATAATAGATATAATATTTATACTTATATATATAAAAAGTTTTCCTATTATTAAAAATAAAAAAAGAGGATAAGAAGATTTATCTTAATTTTTATCTTACTCCTATTTTAATAGCTATTAATATCTATTATAAGATATTAATTTAATATTATATAATATCTTTACTCTATTAAAGCTAACTTTATAATAAAACCTAATATTATAACTTAATATAAAGATATTTAAATATAAACTTAAGGGGTAAAAGAGCTAAAATTATTATAATATAAATAAATATAAAGTTTAAGCTTAAAACTTTAATAATTAATTAATACTATCCTTTAATATTAATATATAACTTAAAGATTATAATTATAAGTAATATAACTTTTAATTTAATCTTAATAATATAGGTACTTATAAGGTATTTAATATATTTATAAGCCCTAAGAAGTATCCTTTTATATAATAATTAAAGGATATTACTAAGAATAGGACTATTAATAAGCTATATATAGAGTATTAATTAATTATATATAATCTAGAGTAAATAGTATTATTAAGGGGGTAAAAGGATCTTATAAATTTTAAATAATTCTTAGACTTCTTAATAGATAGGAGATTAATTTATATAAATTAAATTAATTATTAATTTTTATTAGCTATTTCTTATAATTATCTTTATTATTATCCTTATTATTCTTATTATAAAAGGAGATTTACTTAACTTATATATATATAAGGTTTAATATAATTATATCCTTTTATTCTTATTTATTAACCTTTTTATTTACTTTTCTAATTAATCTATTTATAATATCTTCCTTATTTCTTAGGATTAAATAGTAGTCTACTATCTCTATTTAACTCTAGCTTAGATCCTAAAGCTAATATATTATATAATCTTTTATTAATAATTAATAGTTAATTAATAATAGAGTCTTACCTTAAATATATATACTCTATTAATTAACTTATTTTTAATTAGAATATATCCTATATAATAGTAAGTTATATAATATAATAGGTAATATTAGAATATTACTTATAACCTTAAATTATAATCCCTTATACTTTTTTATCTATTTTCTTATATAATTATAGGATTTTCTAGAAGATCCCTTTTATAATTATATACTTCTAAGATATCTATAATTTATTTATAATTAGATTCCCTTTAATTATTATTATTATTTTCTTTAATTTTATTAAACTTTCTACCTTTATCTTAATTATTAATTAGGTCTTTATCTTTACTCTTATTAATAATATTTACTTATTACTTAGCCTCTTCTTAATACTCCTTATATAATATTATTTTATATATCTTAAGATCCTATTATATTATTAAATTTTTATTCTTTACTACTTAAAGTTAATTAATTATTATAATAGTTAAGAAGGTTTCTAATATAAAAGATTTAATTAAGTTATATAACCTTTTAGCTATATTAAAAATATACTTATTATTGATATTAATAAATAGTATTATTAAGATATTATAGATTATATAAGATAGATAATTATATATTAAAGAAAAGTCTTTCTATTAATTAAGAAAGGTCTTTATATTATTACTATAATCTATTATATATTAAAAATAAGGATAAAGATTAAGATAAAAGGTATTTTACTTATATTATAATAATTATAAATCTCTTTATTTATTCCTTATATATTATTAAATAATTTTTTCTTAATCTTAATAAGTTATTTATGGATATCTTTACCTAAATCTTATTATTTATAAATCTTCTAATATTAAATAATTAATTAATAGTTATAATATTAAGTTTTAAGTTTATTTTAGTAATAATCTTCTTATATTTTACTTTTATTATTTTTATCTTAATCCTTAAAAATTATTCCCTTTATATTAGGATTAAGAAGAGCTATTATATTATATAAGCCTCTTAATAATAATTTTATCCTTATATAATAATTATTTAATTATTTAATTTTTAATTTTTAAATCTTTTAATATATCTCTTTTTTAAGGAAATCTCTTTATTTATAACTTTCTTACCTCCTCCTTTAAATAATTAAATAGGATATTATATACTTAGAATATCTTATATATTATTAGCTTCCTTAAGCTTCCTATTATTTAAGTATATTAATAAAAAGGTTTATAGAATTTAATTAAATAATTAATTTAACTTTATTTTAATTTATTAAGTTAAAGTATAACTTTATTTTATAAGAAAAATTTACTTATAATTACCCTTAATTTTTAAGTTTAAATAAGTATATAATATATTAAATCCCACCTACTTATTATATCTTAAGAAAGTTTAAATATTATAAATTTATTAAGCTAGCTCTTATTATAAATTCCTTTATTTTATTATAAATTAATATCTTTTTACCTTTATTAATTATAAGATTATTAGATTTCTTAGAACTTTTTATACTATATACTATTATTATTTAGAAAGGTAGTAACCTTATAAATCTATTATTACAAATTATTATTATAAAAGTCTTATATAATATAAAGATTAAGATAAAATATAGGAAAGTATTATATACCTTTATTAAGGTAAATAATATATTAGGCTCTTTTTAATTTATAATATTTAATCTTACTTAATCCTTCTTCTTATCCTAATTTCTTTAGACATTTTAATTAATTAATAATACCTTAATTATACTTAGTAGCTCCTTAAGTATAAATTTAATAATATATAATAGATAAAGGATATAATAATTCCTTATATTTAAAAGATACTTTAAATTTATATAAGTTTTATATATTTCCTTCTTATATTTAACCTTAGATTACTTAAATTTAATAGTATCTTTTATTATTATTAAGAGGTTTTTATATATTATAATATTATTAAAAGTATTATTAATTATAATTATATTAATTTACTTATTTAAATTAAAGTAATTAACAACCCTTATTAAATATAATATTAAATTAGGACTATTATACTTCCCCTTTATATATTTAAATATAATAAGTACCTTATAATACTACTAATATTAATTAATAAAATATATATTTATAACTATATAACTCTATTAGTTTTTAATAGATTAAAGGTTAAGTATTAAAGTAACATTTATCCTATTAATAAGTAGATCTTTAAGTAGATAAGCTTTAAGGTCTATAAACTTCTATATAATTTAATTCTTAATTATTAATAATAATAGAAGATTAATTTAAATATTAAGATATTTAAAAGCTTATTATATTTCTATATTATTATATTTTATATAGAAAGATTAAGAGATACTATTATTTACATAAATTAATTATTAAAGTTAATTATTATTATTTATTAACTATTAAATAATTATATATTAGTAGTTTTTTTAAAATTCTTAATAATAAATTATTTAATTATCCTACTTATTATTCTAATCCTTTCTTAGATAATATAAATAAACCTATTAATAGAAATTAAGTTCAAATTAAATTAATTTTATTCTATTTATTTAAGATATTTTCTTTTATACTTTAAAAGCTAGATAGGTCTTTATATTACTTCTTATATTTATCCTTATTAATATATAATTATACTTAATATAAATAATCCTAGGCTCTTTATTATAAATTATAATATTAATATAATATTATTCCTATTCTTTACTTTATTTCTTGAATATTTAAGAAAGGTTAATATTAATATCCTTCTTCTTTTTTAATAAACTCTTTATATAAGTATACTATTATTATTTATAATATTAATTAAGGAACTTCTTAGCTATTTCTATAATATATAAGTAATAAAGAATATTCTACCGCTTCTTAATAAAGGCTTAATTAGAGCAATTAGCCTCTTATAAGAAAGATATTAAAGAAATCTAACTATTATTATTAATCTTACTTATATTAAAATTACTTATTTAAGATATTATAAAATAATAGAAAATCTAAGGATAATTAAGGAAGTAATAAAATTTATTATAAAAGAGAAATTATAAGAAGATAAAAAATAAATAAGGAATTATATAAGTTTAATAATTATTAAGATTTATATTATTAAATTTAATAAATATATTACTTTATTAATTATATTTTTTCCTTCCTTTTCATTCTATATTCCTATTATCTTAAACTTTTAATTATAATACCTCTAATAATTAAATTAAAACCTATTAATAATTTTTTTATTATTAGCTTAAATTTTCTAAATAATATAAGTATTAGCTAAGGTTATTTAAATAATAAAGAATCTTAGAGCTAAGGTTACTAAAATAATAAGGAATTTAATAATTAAGGTTATTTAAATATTAATTAATTATTATAAGAGTCTTAAATTAGTTATAAAAGTATTTGAATACCTACTATTACTCTATTTAAATTATAAAAAAATAAGACTATTAATAAGGTTATTATTAATATAAATTTAATTTATAATAATAATTAAAATAATAATAGTAGTAGAGAATCTTAGCCTTTATAATATTAGCTTATCTATTATAAAAGTAATTAGAAGAGTCTAGCTAAGCTATTTATATTAAGGAAAAAGACTATTATAGTAAAAGGTAAATAATAGAAGATCCTTATTATGTTAATTAAATTAAGGATAAAGTCTATTATAATAAAAGTTATATAAAGGAAGAATAATATTATATTTATATATATTTATTTAAATTTAAGTATACATTAATAATTAAAGTTATTATAATCTAGGAAATTAAGTAATATTAAAAAACTATCAAGCTTGTAATAGTTTAAATACTTTTTACTTATTTAATTTCTAAGATTATATATATTAAATTTAAAAAGATTAAATATTATTTATAATTATATACTTTAATAATATTATAAGAGGTAATAAAGGTAATAATAATTTAGGAATTTTAATATAAATTTTAATATCTCTTAAAGTTAAGTTTAATAATAATATAATTATAAACTTCTATATAACTTATATAAAATAATAATATTCAACTAAAAGGATATATAACTTATATAAGATATAAGAAAGATATATTTAAATAGTATATAATATTTATTAATTTATATAATAATTTAGCTTTAATTAATCTAAATATATCTTAAGACTTATATAAGATCTAAAAGATATATAATTTTATATTTATTTATTATAATAGATTAGCTTTTATTTATCCTTATCTTTATCTTATAGAATCTTATTACTAAGTATATACCTAGGAGTAAAGATGATTTTTCTTTATCCTTAATTTATAATATACCTTATTAATTATATATAAATCTAGAGCCTATTAATAAAAGGTAATAATATATAATAATAAAAAATATAATTAATATAATATTTTAATAAAGATTAAGAAGGTTTTTATATTTAATATTAATAAATATATTAATAGCAAATCCTACTTTAAATTTATATTTTACTATATATAAGATTAAGTATTATTTATCTTTATTATTATTTATTTATTATTATTGAATATATAATTTTTATTAAAATGTTAATTTAAATCCTTAAGATTATTTATATTTCTTATTACATTTATTATAATAGCCTTAATTAAATAAAGAGCTTAATAATTTAATAATAATTATAAGGAGGATAATATATAAAATATCTCTTTTAATAAAAGTAACACTTATAATAATAAGTATATTAATTTATAAAATTACTCCTTATTAATTTAATAAACTTCTTATTAAAAACGCGTAATAATATTTATAATTATTTAAATAATATTAATTTATTACTTAAATAGTCCTTATTATTAGAAGATTAAGACTTATTTAAGTTAAGGATATAAGATCCTCTTATAAAGTCTTTAAGGTAATCCGCGCTTAAGGAATTTTAAGAGTATATTATTATTACTTACCTCTTACCTCCCTTAAGCTTAAATAATTATTATAGAGAATTTAAATTAATTTATAATATTAAACCTTACTTTTATTATAAAATAATTATATCCCCCTTAATTACCTTAAGTCCTTATATAATACTTATTAAATTACCTTTTACTCTATATATTTCTTTATGTAACGTACGTCAGAGTATAATATAATATACTTACCTTGTATATATAAACGAGTATAGTATTACTTAGTAGGCTAAGATACTAAGTAGTACTACTACTTAGGGAGCTTAATAGCTAAGTATACTAAGTACTACTCTTAGCATGAATCTTATATATTTATATAGATAGCGATATTTCTAATAGATAAGAGCTTCGTACTTAACTTATATTATAATTCTAGATATCTCTTAAGTACTAAATATAATACTTTATATTAAACTTATTTAGATGAAGCCTATCTATCTATATCCTTAATACTCCTTTCTAAGAGAACTAATTATAGGTCTATCCTCTTTAGAGTAAATAGAATCGTAATACTTTAAGTATCCTTAAGATAAGTACCTTAGGAAGTAGAGACCCCCCCTAAGTAATTAGGATTTACGACGCCCGATTATAGATAGTAAAGACGGACTTAAGGTTACTAAACCCGACTTATATTATAGTGAAAGAGAGAAGCTAGAGGACTAACTTATATAGCTTTAGCTTTACTTCGCCTTTAATAGATTAACCTTACTAGCTATTTAATAGCCCGCCTTCACTATTACTTATATAAGAGGACGAGTATAGAAGTAGGTTTATCCTTCTCTTAAGAAGTACTTCAAAGATAAAGATAATAAGGATAACTAAATTATTAAGTAATAGATAAAGAGTTTCATATAATTTCGCGTAGAAATTCAACGAGTTTTTAATCCCTTAAATAAAAATAAGGTAGTAATACGAGTTATTTAGTATCTATCTTAGAAGAAGTCTATTACTAAGTATTCTATATAATTTTAATAATATATAATAAAGATAGATTAGGATAATAATACTCTAATAATAATATACCGCCACAGATTAAAGTTTAATATTAAGGAAGAACTTATTATAATTAAAGTATAAATCAAGGATCTTAACGCTCTTATAATAGAGGTTATAAAGGTTAATAATAAGCTCTATAAGTTAATAATAGAGAAATAATATAATAGTAGGACGTTTAGAATAGGATAGTTAGGAATATTTTCTAGTAATAGCTATAATAAGAAATGATTCTAACCCCGCGACCTATACAGGTATATACCTATAGAACTAGACTTCACTTAGAAACGAGATAAAGGAAAATTCAGGGGTAAGAAGTAATAAAAGGAAAGGGGTAAGAAAGTAATAACCTATTATAATTATAATAAACCGGGCCACTTCACTAGAGACTATAGGATAAAGAATATAGTATTACGTCTATAATTAAATATATTAAGGAGAGTTCTATATATAGAACCTCTTAATAATCTAGAGGAATATAACTCTAATCTACCTCCTAAATAGGTTAAGGTAGGGAAATTAGAGGAAGTTATAAAAGATAGATACTATTTTAATATTATTTAAAAAGTACCTCATTTTATTAAGAATCTATTAAAGGAATAGATATCGCCTTAAGATATTAATGAAAGAATTAAATAATATCTTATCTAGGAGGGATATAAGGACTTAGAACTTAAAGAGTTTCTATAATATACGATTAATAATATTTAGGATAATATAAAGCGGTTACGATAATAACTCTAGGATATCTAAGATAGAAAGATAGAATTAGAATCTTTAAATAACGGCGAGGTTCTAGAGTATAGCTTAAAATATAGATAAGGGAATTAAGAGGGCTTAGAAGAAGAAGCGCCACGCTATAGATTAGACGCAGGAATTTTAAATAACTCTTAACCTTACGCCACCGCATTATAAGGATTAAGTAAAGGAAAGAATTCTAAGAAAATATGAAATAATAAGCTTTATATTAAAGACTATTAATTTAATTTAATATACCCGCAGTATAATATTATATACTAGACGGCTTATATAGATAAGTATTATAGATACTACTAGCCCGCTTAAAGGGAGATCGGCAGGGATATAGTTAAGATAATATATAAGAATATATAATAAGAAAATTATTATAATAATAGTTATAACTAATATCTAATTAATAAACGAAGGAACCTATAATTCCTAGGATTATCTAGAGGATAGTATAATAGTATTTAAGATTAACTAAAGTAATATCCGGATACGACGGATTACTATTTAATAGAATAGTATACTTATAGATATAATAGGTATAGGAAATATATACGCTAAAAGATATAGAGTAGTTTTCTCCCTAAATAGGGAAAAGAGTAATCTCTTATATTATAGAGAGATATAGGTAGATTAATATATTAATCCTAAAATAGTTCCTATATACTACTTAGTACGATATATATATAAATATACGGGTATTAATTAATAGTTAGCGAACTATTATAATAATAGATTCTAGAGCGACTAGGAATTTTACCTCTCGAGACTTAGTATAGTTAGTAGGCCTACTAACTTAAAAAAAGAAATACTAATATAATTTGTAAATAGCTAACAGGTTAATACTATTAATAGGAAGGATAGACGAGGAAATATACTCGTTATATATAATAATTTAACGCTATTATAAGGAGCTAACCTTTGATATTATTAAGATAGCTACTTATTATATCATTTTAAGAATACCTTAATTAAAGAAGTATAACCTAGTAATTAATTAAAAGAAAGGAGTACTTATATTTATAAATATTAGAAACGTCGCTAATATATAACCTATACGCCGATAGTAGATAATAGTAGATAAGAAATAAAATTAAAGACTAGTTAAAGCCTATATTACTTTAGTTTTAAATAAGGATAACCTTGTATAAGGATTTAACTTAATATATACTAGTAAGGGTTAGTAGGATAAATAAGCTAGAGTTAATAGAGGAAAAGATAAACCTCCTAATATCCCTTTAAAATATTAGAAGTATATAATTCTATTTAAGGAAGAGTTAATAATAAAAGTATTACCTAAATATTAACCTTAAGATTATAAGATCGAATTTAAATTAGGAAAGGCTCTAATATTTAAATTAATCTATATACTTTTAGAAAAGGAACTTAGTATACTTTAGGAGTATATTAATAAGAACCTTAAAAAAGGATTTATTTAAGAATCTAAATTATTAGTAAGATACCTAATCCTCTTTACGCTAAAGAAGGATGGAACGCTTAGGCTATATATTAACTATCAAAAGTTAAACGATATTACTATTAAGAACTAATATCCCTTACTAAATATTAGTAAGCTATAGGATAGACTCTCTAAGATAAAGATATTTATAAAGCTTGACTTATAAGGAGCTTATAACCTAATTAAGATAAAAGAAGGTAAAAAATAAAAGACTATATTTAAGACTTATTATAGATATTATAAGTACCTAGTTATACTATTTAGACTTATTAATATACTAGTAACCTACTAAATACTTATTAATAATATAGTTTAAGCTTAGCTAGATTATTTAGTAATAGTTTACCTTAATAATATATTAATTTATTCTAAGAATAAGGAAGAGTATATCGCGTATATATAGGACGTTCTTTTATACCTATTACAGGCGGGACTTCTCCTTAAACTAGAGAAGTACGAATTTCATAAGGAATTAATAGAATTCCTAGGATTTATAGTAAGTATTATAGGTATTTAGATAAGCCTTAAAAAGGTTTAAGTAATATTAGAATAGCTTATACTATATAATATTAAATTAGTTTAGAGTTTCTTAGGATTTATTAACTTTAATCAACGATTTATTAAAGGATATTTAAAGAAGGCACTCCTATTTATAAATATTATAAAGAAAGAAATTAGATTTTAGTAAGGACTAGCCTAGAAGTAATTATTTGAAATACTTAAGTAAGCTTATATAGATCTATTAATACTTTATACCTTTTAAGCTAATAAATTAGTATATATTAAAATAGATACCTTAGATCTTACTATTAATACTTATTTATATTAATAGAGAGATAATAGATGGTATCCTATAGCCTATTACTCCTGTAAGATATTAGGAGTAAAATAGAACTATAATATCTATAATAAGGAACTACTTATAATAGTATATATACTTTAGAATTAAAGGATATACGCGGAAAGTTATTTAGAACTTACTATCTTTATAGATTATAAGAACCTCCTTAACTTTATAATAATAAAGGAGTTAAACTGAAGATAGGTTTATTAATTAAAATTACTAGGATAATATAAAATTAAAATATTATATACCCCTAGAAAGGATAATAGTTAAGTAGACGCCTTAAGTAGGCGAGCTAACTATATAGAATCTAAGGATATTACGGAGAAACTAATTCTTAAATAAGAAAAGGATAGATTACTAGTACTAATATAGAGTTTAATAGCTACTACGCGAATTATAATCTAGGATATATCTCTAATTTTAAAGGAAGGTTATATTAATAATAATCTAGTTATAACGCTATAGAATTAATAACTAAGATAAGGACTACTTTAATATAAGGGGAAGACGTACTTACCTAAGAAGTATATAAAAGAGGTAATTAGGGATTACTATAATAACCCTATAATTAGGTATCTAGGAGTATCTAAAATAGTAGAACTCCTTTAATAAATATACGCGATGCCACGAATATACATATACGTTAAGAAATATATTAAAGAATATATTTATTATTAATAAAATAAGTCTATATATTATACTAAATATAGATAAATATAATTTATACTAGTTCTAGATATATTATAAAAGGATATTACGATAGACTTTATTATTAAATTATTAAAATTAAGGGATCTAGTTATAAAAGACGTCTTTAACTTAATTATAGTAATTATTAATAAGTTAATAAAGTACGCTATTATAATTCCTTATAAGAAAGCTTATAAAGTAGATTAGCTAGGATATATATTCCTTAATAAGCTAATAAGGGATTATAGTATACCTAAATCTATTATATTAGATAGAGATAGACTCTTTACGTCCTATTACTAGAAGACTCTAATCGTTATAATTAGAACTAAGTTACGAATATTAACCGCCTACTACCTAGAGACGGATAGTTAAATAGAACGCACGAACTAAATAATAGAAGTATACCTAAGATACTACATTAATTATAAATAGAATAACTGGGTCTTATTACTTCTAATAGTATAGTTAGTATTTAATAATAAGAGATCGGATACTACGTAGCTATTACTATTCTTTACGAACTATAGATGATATGCGAACCTATTTCTAGAGCTATAGGAAGGCTTAAGGGTAGAAAAGGCGATAGTATTAGCATCTAATATAAAAAGACTATATAGTAATATATAATAATAGATTAGTAAAGTTAATATAAGAACTAAGACTAGAGTTAATAAGAAAAAGAAAATATATCCTTAATTAAAGAAGGGGGATAAGGTTTACCTTTATATTAAAAACCTAAAGAGTAAGAGATTAAATAAGAAACTAAACTATATTAAAGTTAAACTATTTTTAATTAAGTAATTAAAAGGGCCTATTAATTATAAGTTATAATACTACTTAACGCTAAAGTATATAAGGTGTTTTACGTCTCCTTATTAGAATTATCTAACCCCTAAATGCTACTCTAGGAAGACTAGAAGTTTAAGGCTAAGATTAAAGAATATAAAGTTAAAAAGATCTTAGAATAGAATAGTTAGGAATACCTTATTAAATAGAAGAACTATGAAGAAATAGAAAATACCTAGGAGCTTATTAGATACCTTTAGAATTACTAGATACTTCTATAATAGTTCTATTAGATAAGAACCCTAAGGCGTTCTAATTAAACTTATCTTCTAGAATAAGTTATTTAGAACCGACGTTAAAAAGGAAGTCCTTTAAAGAAGGACTACTAATAATATTCTCTTCCGTCTCTAAATTAATAATATTCCGGAGCTCGCCCTTAACTAGTTCCTACCTCTTTTTTTTTAATTAGTTTACCTCCGCTTAGAGGCGGGACTATTTTGCGAGTACCTTATAAGCTTTAGCCGACTTTTAATTTCATTAATATTCAAGATAAAGCTATTACTTTATAGAGAATGGAGCTAAATTATATTAATATCCTAAGTAAATATATTCTACGTACTTTATTAATTACGCTCCTACCCGATATTTCTTTAAATACTTCCTGTCCGTATAATGCTTATATACCCGTATACTTATAAATAGATAGTTAAGCTTATTAATTAGAGCTTTCTAATAAATAGTAGATATTAATTTAAGGTAACGCTATATAGGTATCAAGTATAAAGGATAGAAGGTTTCTTAGAACGAGAAATTATAAAGAGGGGACCTAATATAATATATATTAGAGTATAATATAATATACTTACCTAATATATATAGATAAGTATAGTATTACTTAATAGGCTAAGGTACTAAGTAATACTACTACTTAAGGAGCTTAATAGCTAAGTATACTAAGTACTACTCTTAGTATAAATCTTATATATCTATATAGATAATAATATTTCCAATAGATAGGAGCTTCGTACTTAACTTATATTATAATTCTAGATATCTCTTAAGTACTAAATATAATACTTTATATTAGATCTATTTAAACGAAGCCTATCTATTTATATCCTTAATACTCCTCTCTAAGAGAACTAATTATAGGTCTATCCTCCTCGGAGTAAGTAGAACTGTAACACTTTATTAGGAGGGATAAGAATAAGTAATTCTACTTTTAATAATTTTAAATTATATATTTAATTTATTAATAAAATAATATAGGTTTATAGTCTCTTTCTTTAATATTAAAAACCCTAGGGAAGAAGAAGTTAAATATCTTAATAAATATAAAATTAAATATTCTTTAAAGGAAAATAAATAGGATAAGGAAGTAAAGCTCTATATAACTTATAATTATACATTTAAATAAAGGTAAATAAGTATAAATTAAAATAATAAATCTTAATATTAATAATATTAAATAATATAAGTAAGGATATTAATAATATTAATAATATAACTTATTTATAAGATAAAAAGTAGGATAAAGGTAAAAAGAAAACTTTATTAATAATTAAAAAAGAAGGTCTAAATAAAGAAAAAGGGGATAATAAAAAGTCTTTTTAATTAAACTTTAAATCTTTAAAGGATAATATTAATATACCTTAATTATTAAAGGTATTAACTAAAAAGGTTAATAAAAAGGTAGTATAAAAGGAGATAATATAATAAAGAATATAAAGGAAAGATTATAAAGGTAAAATATCCCCTTAAACTTTTATAATATTAAAAAATAAAAAGTTAATAGTTAAATATAAATTAAAGTAATATAAGTTTTTTATAAAATAAGTAATTTAAGGATAAGTATTAAGAATTACTCTTAATAAGTATAATATAATTATAAGGATTTAGTCTTAAGGATTTAAAGCTATAATAATAATAAAGGTTAAATATAAATATAAAAAAGGAAGTAAGTTTATTCTATTTAATATTTAATTATCTTAATCTTTATATTAATTAATTTATAATTAGAATATCAAGAGAGATTTAATAATCTTAAAAATTAATAAAATTAATAAAATTAATAATCTTAAAAATCCTATTTTAGGGATTATTAAAAGAAGTTATATATAAATTTAAAAGTAATTTATAATTTTAATCCTCTATTATTATTATTATATAAGAAGTTATTAAAGCCTACCTAATAAGATATTTTAAAAGTAAGTTATATATAAATTTAATTAAATAGAAAGATTAATTATAATATTAATAATAAAATTAATTATAATTTATACTAAGTATATTATAATTATATAAAAAGATATATAATTAATTAAGAGTTTAATTACCTTTCATATCTTAATTTAATTTTATTATAATATATAAATTAGATTTATAATCCTTAATAAAGTTTATATCTTATATTTTATAATATTAGATTTTATAAGAGGAAGAGGCTTTATCTTACTTAAGTACCTCTTAAAGTAGGATTAAAATAAAGATTAAGATAATTTTATAAAGATTTCCTAAGAATCTATATAAGTATTTAAGATAAAATCTCTCCTATTAATAAGTAAATAAATATCTACTATTATATTTAATATTTTTATAAGGATTTTTAAAAATAGTAATTTTAATTATATTTTATTATATTAGCTAACTTAATAGTAGAAGGCTATATATCTCTTTCCTCCCCTATTAAAAGAGGATTAAGATAAAGATTAAGATAAAATCTAGGTTTTAAATAAGGCCTTACCTATTAATAAATAGGCGGGTACCCGCTATTACCTAGAGTAGGTACCCGCTCTACCCTTCTCTTAACGGGGCGGATACCCGCCCCGCTACTAGGGTTCCAAGGCCACCTACCCGCCCCGCCCCGCCCCGTTCCGTAGCGTAAGAGTACTATTAAATAATATAAAAAGATTAATTCCCTTATAATAATTATATTAGGCCTTATAAGAGTAATAACTTAATATCCTAAAGATCTTATTATTATTCAGGATAAATTATATTATAAGACTTTTATTTAAATCCTCTTATTCTTAATATAAATATATATTAAATATATATTATATAATTTTATTAATCTTATTAATTCTTTATTATTTATCTTTGTATTATTTAGATTAAGATAGTTAGGTTAATTAGGACCTTTATTATAAGATTATATATTATTATATTAATCTTTATCCTTAAATTAATCTTTATTATTAGATTATTTTATCTTTATCTTTTAATTTCTCTTTTAAGGTATTTTATTAATTATACTTTAAAATATTTTTACCTAGTTAATTTAATCTAATAATATATAAATTAATTATAAGGTAAAATAAGAAATAATCTTAGTCTTATTTTTATAATGATTTATAACTTAGATTTATTATTATATTTTAAATATCCTTAATTATTAACTTTAATAAGTATCTTATAAATTATAATTTCTTAAAATTAAATTTTATAATTATCTTAACCTCTTAAAAATATAATATATTTAATATTTAATATTTAAAGAGGTAGTTATTATATTTTAAAAAGTATAAGTACTCTTATTAAAATACTTTTAAATTATTATTAAGGAGTTTAAGTAAGTAATTAAGTTTAAAATTTAAGTTTAATATACCTTATAAATTAATTA